>Ga0070730_10000011_pt1 | contig 260379 bp, 198 predicted proteins | sample Coa_R1_3_FD_66447 | JGI IMG/M metagenome (GOLD analysis project Ga0070730, IMG submission 66447) | Surface soil microbial communities from Centralia Pennsylvania, which are recovering from an underground coalmine fire - Coalmine... | ecosystem: Environmental > Terrestrial > Soil >... | reverse complement strand
GAGTCGAAGGCGAAGCGGATGTCGTCGACGCGCCAGCAGGCGATGGGAATTAGAGGAAGACGGGTGTTGTTGAACTCTGCAGCCGTGGTGGGAGCCACAAGGAATGTAGGCGAGCCCGCGGAGGGATGGAGGCCATGGACACCGCCGTCAGAGGCGCCGTGAATGACACCTTTTTTATCGTCGGCCATAATCAATCAGAACGGATTCACGGTTTCCGCCGGTGGAGTGAAGCCAAAATCCGAAGGCGTTAACATCCGTGCACCTGTTTGAGCTTGGATTGAGTCTGAGGGCCGCAGTCGCCGTCGACTTTTAGGCCGTGGTCGCACTGAAATTCTTCGACCGCCGATTCGAAAGCGTCCTCATCGGAGCCGTCAAGCTTACCCACAAAATAGCCCAGATTATTCAGGCGCGCAGCTTGGCCGGAGATTTCCTCAACGGGGTCGAGATGGCCGATTTTGATAGGGATGACTTCGTTGGCAAAAGGGGTTTGGTCGCCACGAATGGTGAGAACACCTTCCTTGGCATCGAGTGGGATTTCCTGCTCGAGTTTGCCGTGGCCGTCGGTAGTAAGCTGGAAAATCTGGCCGTCCACAAGCAAGGCGCATTGCGCGCCTGCGATGGGCTTTTCGTAGATGTCTTCGAGGACAAGGCGGAGCTTGAGAGTTTCCTTGTCAACGACGAAAGTGTGGCGCTTGTCGGTTGTGCCGGACTCTTCTTTTTCTTCCTTGTCGGGGATGAAAACTTCATCGCCGGGGAAAAGGATATTGGGATTCTTGCGGAGTTTTTTCAGATCGGCGTTTTCGGGATGGTCCCAAAGGATCTTGTAGTCGGGAAAGCCGTAGGCCTTGGCAATCTGAGAGAGATGCTCGCCTTGCTCCACAATGTGAACGTCGGACATGGTCGAATCCTCGGTATACAGCCCAGCGAAATGTGCCAGCCAGGGAAGCAACCCAAACTCCAAAGGCAGCCTATTTCTTACGCCAGGACTTTTTGTCGAGCTCGGGAAATGTAATTTTGCAATTTCCCGGATCGATTCCGTCCACTCTGGCACGGCCCTGCGAATCAAGATAACCTTCCGAGTCCGTCCCGTCCGGAGCGGTGACGCGATACTTCTCGTTCGGGACGGGCTTGCCAGCTTTGTCGAGCAGTTCGACCTCGACCCAGTGGCCGGTTTGGGAGGCGACAGAACCTGCCGCACTGGACAAGGACTCTCAACCGGGGCATGGGTGAATGAAGGGCATGCCGGTCTGCGCGGCTTGTGCCAAAGCTTCGCCTGCCGTTCCGGGGCTGCCGGAGGCAGACGAGGGGCCGGTCGTGCCGCTGCCGCTCATGGCTTGCGCCAACAAAACCATCGGCGGCACGGGAGGCACGACTGTCGGTGAGCCCATGCCGACGTCGCCGATCATGACCGTGGGGCAGCCCATGATGATGGGATTGACGGGGCCGAGGGCGAGGCCGGGGATTTCCATCACGATATCGCCGAGGCGGCAAGCCATCATGTTGTTGATGAGCACGGTAGGACTGCCCATCATCACCATGCCGACGCCGTCGGCGCCACTGATGCTGACTGCGGGGCAGGCGTGTTGATCGATCATGGCGCGCCAAGCAGGTAGACCTCCGATAAGCACATTGACACTGCCCGGACCCGGCATGAGGGGCATGCCGTGGGTGGTGGGGTCGAGGATTCGTGCGGCTGGCGGCATTTTGGAGACTCGCGACTACTGGTTGAGCTTCCCACCTTTCGTGCCATCGTCGGCAGTGTCCGGATCTTTGGGATCCGCGGGAGAATCGGGACTATCGGGAGAAGACGGGCTAGCACTTTGAGCGCTGCCGGGGGCGCCGCCGCTATTGATGAGGACCATGGTTCCCTGAATCGAGACGCCGGCAGGGCCGATATCAATGAATCCGCCGGGGCCGACCAAAGAGAGCTGCATGCCAGCTTGGATGACAACATTCATGCCGCCGGTGATGTAAACGGCCTGAGTGGCGGAGAGAGCATCGGTCATGCCGACACTGACATTTCTGTTCTGGCCGATGGTGATGGACTCGTTCTGGCCAACGTTCTCCATGCGGCTTTGGCCGATGGTGACGGATTCGTTGTTAGCGACTTGCTCCTTGCGATTGCCGCCGATGGTGATGGATTCGTCGGAGCCGACTTGCTCCATGCGCTTCGCGCCAATCTGGATCGAGGTGTCTCCGGCGATCTTTTCGATGAATTTGCCGGAGACCTGCGACTGTTTGTCCCCGGCGACTTTTTCAAACTGGCTGGACGCCACAACCATGTGGCGGTTTGCGCCGACATACTCGCGAGATTCTTTTTCGACGCGCCAATCCATGTCCTTCTCGGCGTTCATGAAGATTTGCTCGTCGCCCTTTTTGTCTTCGAAGCGCAGCTCGTTGTAGTTACTGGAGCCGCCGCCTTTCGTGCTGCGGGTCATGAATGTGGTGCGCGTCTGGTTGTCGGCCAGCTTGTAAGGAGGCATCTGCTCGTCGTTGTAGACGCGGCCGGTGATCAGCGGGCGGTCGGGATCTCCTTCGAGAAAATCAACAATCACTTCCTGGCCGATGCGAGGGATGTTGATGGAGCCCCAGTTCTTTCCAGCCCAGGGTTGAGAGACGCGCACCCAGCAAGAGCTTTTTTCGTCCTTCTTACCTTCACGATCCCAGAAGAATTGGACTTTTACGCGGCCATATTTATCGGTCCAAATTTCCTCGCCGGACTTTCCCGTAACGACCGCTGTCTGAGGGCCCTGGACGAATGGCCGAGGAGTGGTGCGCTGCGGGCGATACAACACGGAATACGGAATACACCGGAAGTGATTGGAATAGTGCTCGCCCGACTCCGTGCCGGCGCCCATGTAGCTGCTGCCGACGGTTGCGGAGTGCTGGACCTCGGTCAACAAATAGGTCTGGTTCTGATCTGTGCGGGAGTGGCCGGAAAGATCGAAACGATAGCCGGAGGCAAAGGTGCGGCAGGTTCCGGAGCCTACTCCAATCAGGTGAATTGTTTCTTCCTCCTGCATGCGTATCTGGGTGCGCGATTCGCCTTCGGCCTTTTTTGTATATTCGCCGGGATAGTCGAAGATCTCGTAGCTGTCGTTGCCGCCCACCTTGAAAATGGTATCTTCCTTGGCCAACAAGCTGGTGCTGGGAGTCTCGAAGTTGTAGTCCGTCAGCGAGTACTTGCCGGGCCGCAACTCCTGCTCAAGATTCCACGAACCAACTAAATCCTCGTCTTTCAGATAGACCCCGCCGGTAAAATCCAGGCGGGCTTTGGACTGGCTGGGGCAGGGTTTGTGCACAGTGGTTTTGTTGCCCATCACGAGCGTGTGCTTGTTCTTCTCATGCTCGAAGAAATAAAAGATTCCGTACTGTTCCATGAGGCGAGAGACAAAATTAAAGTCCGTCTCGCGGTATTGGACGCAATACTCGCGCTGTTCGAAATCACCCTGCAAGGAATTGCGGAAATCTCCAAAACCCCGATCCTTGAAAACCTTGGCGACGATATCCGGAATGGTCATATTCTGAAAGATGCGGCAATCGGCTCTGCGCGTGAGAAACCAAAGCCAGGGAACGATTTCGGCGTGGTAGTGGGTGAAGCGCTCGTCCATTCCGGTCTGCGCAAAGCGGCTGACGTGGCCATTAAAGTAGCGCTTGCTTCCATCGGCAAGTTGAACGGAAATAGTGACCTGCTTCCCTATGATTTTGGTGAAATCAATGGATGCATTCTCCGAGAAGAGCTCGGCGGAAATCCTGAAGAGACGGGAGATGGCTTCCTGGGCGGAGAAACCGGCGAGGAGAAACACGTCCTTGCCCAAAGGGGTGTCGATAGCAATGATGCGATTGTCTTGCGTGTAGGCCATGATCGCTAGACACCCTCTCTCACTGAAAATCGCCGGGCAGGAGCCGCGGATTCGCGGGCCGTTGCCGCCGAGCCGGGCGAAACGGATACGGCATTGTGAACCAAGAAAAAATCGCTGAAAAGCCTAATCGTCCAGTTCCTCCGATGAAGAAATTCTTTCGCAAAATGCGTTGACGTGACTCCTGCCGGGCAGCTTCTTAATGCCCCGCGGCCTGCGCTTGCCTCCAGAAAGATAACCCTCCACTTTACGCGTAAGTGAATGCTCCGTTCTCTCCAACCGAAACGTGGATCGCAGCCGGCTTCTGGCGCTCCGCCATGCGGCCCAGCAGATAGCGAGACACGTCCGGCAGCATGGTATTCGTCAGGATGTTATCCACGTTGCGCGCGCCCGATTCGACTTCCGTGCAGCGCTTGGCGACCTCGGCGACTACGGCTGGATCGTAGGTCAGCTCGATCTTGTGGTTTTCCAGGATGCGACGCTGAATCTTTTTGAGTTTCAGCGTGACGATCTGCTTCATGGCCTCATCGCGCAACGGGAAATACGGGACGGTCACAAGACGCCCCATAAAAGCCGGTTTGAAGATCTTGTTCAGTTCGGGTTTTAGCGCTTTGGCCAGTCCGTCGGCGCTAGGAGTAGTCTCCGGATCGGCTGTCAGCTTCATCAGTAGGTCGGTGCATGCGTTGGAGGTAAGAATGATGATGGTGTTTTTGAAATCGATTTCGCGGCCTTCGCCGTCTTCCATCATTCCCTTGTCGAAGACTTGATAGAACAATTCGAGAACGTCGGGATGAGCCTTTTCGCATTCGTCGAGCAGCACGACAGAGTAGGGCCGGCGGCGCACGGCTTCGGTCAAAACGCCGCCTTCGCCGTATCCAACATAGCCCGGAGGCGCGCCTTTCAGGCTGGAGACGGTGTGTGCCTCCTGGAATTCAGACATGTTGATGGTGATGAGATTGCGTTCGCCGCCATACAGAAAATCGGCAAGGGCGAGTGCCGTCTCGGTTTTGCCAACGCCGCTGGGGCCGACAAGCATGAAGACCCCGACCGGCTTGACGGGATCGTCCATGCCCGCGCGGTTCGTGGAGATGCGCTGGGCGATTGCTTCGAGGGCGTGATTCTGTCCAATCACACGGGCGGCCATGAGATCCCGCAGATTCAGTATCGTATTAATCTCATCCTGCTGCATCTTTCCGACAGGAATACCGGTCCACGCGGAGATGACTTCGCCAACGATCTGAGTGTCCACGCAAACGCGCATCAGTGGAGAATCTCCCTGGATGGCATCGAGCTCAGCGTTCAATTTTTCGAGTTCGGCGCGCAGCGCAGCGGAATCGGTGGCGGGCTGAGCAGCGGTGCCCGCGGCGGTAGAGACAGCCGGAGGCGCGGCTGAAGCAGCAGGGACGGCGGCCCCTTCGAGCTGCGTGCGGATATTGCGGATGCGCGAAACGAGCGACAGCTCCTTGCCACGCCGTTCTTCGAGTTTCTTCAAGCGAGCCGCCACTTCCGTTTTTTGTGAGGCGATCCCAGCGAGTCTTTCGGAATGGTCGACTCCAACCGCTGCCTCGCGTTCGAGAACGCGCTGCTGCACCTCGAGGTCATCGACCTGGCGCAAAGCGTCTTCAATCATCGGAGGAGTTGCGTTTTGGCCAAGCGAGAGGCGCGCGCAGGCCGTGTCCATCACGCTGACCGCTTTGTCCGGCAGTTGGCGGCCGGCCAGATAACGATGGGAGAATTTGGTCGCGGAGCGCACCGCTTCGTCGAGAATTCGCACGTTGTGATGCTTTTCGAGAGAGCTGACAATGCCCCGCAACATCACCATGCATTGTTCTTCGGTGGGTTCTTCGACTTTCACGACCTGGAATCGACGCGCCAACGCCGCATCCTTTTCGAAGAATTTCTTGTACTCGGACCAGGTCGTGGCCGCGATCGTACGGAGCTCGCCGCGAGCCAATGCGGGCTTGAGCAGATTCGCCGCGTCGCCCTGCCCTGCAGGGCCGCCGGCTCCAATCATGGTGTGAGCCTCATCGATAAAAAGAATAATGGGAGAGGGGGAGGACTTTACTTCCTCGATGAGGCCCTTGAGGCGGTTCTCGAACTCACCCTTGACGCCGGCGCCGGCCTGCAGCAGCGCGAGATCGAGGGAGCGAATGGTCACGTTCTTCAAAGGCGGTGGAACGTCGCCGGCTGCAACGCGCAAAGCAAATCCTTCGACGACCGCGGTCTTTCCGACTCCCGCTTCACCGGTGAGGATGGGATTATTCTGACGGCGGCGAGTGAGAATATCGATGATTTGGCGGATTTCGTGATCACGGCCGAGGACGGCGTCAATTTTGCCCGCTTTGGCGTTCGCCGTGAGGTCGATCGTGAATTGATTCAGGTTCTGCTGCTTCCCGGCCGCGGGAATTCCGGCAGCGCCTTTGGGCAAGCCCTCGACGCCGAGCGGAACGGCCTGGGCGGTTTCCTGATCTTCCGGCGAACCGGCCACGATGTTCCAGAAATCGTTGTGAAGCGCTTCGGCGCTGATTTTTTGAAACTCACGAGTGACCTCACGGATGAGGCGAGAGAGATCGCCGGAGCTGGCAATTGCGAGGATGCAAAAGCCGGTGCGGACTTGCGCGGAGCCGAAATCGAGCGAGCCGATGTTCCAGGCTTCGGAGAGCATATCCGTCAACGAAGGGCTGAAGGAGGGGGTACGCGCGTTTCCAGACTTTAGCTTATCGAGACTGCGGGTGAGATCGCCCGTGAGGCGTGACTTATCGACGCCAAACTGCTTCAGGATGCGCGGAAGATCGCTATCTGTGACGTCGAGGAGCTTAAGAAGGAAATGCTCGAGCTCAATGTCGTAGTGAGTGCGCGCGAGACAAAAACCCGCCGCTGCCTCGAGAGCATTCCGGGTGGTATCGTTCAGTTTTCCAATCAGACCTTTCAGATTTGCCGTCATGACGTCCTCACTTCGCTAAACATTGAAAATCGTTTCTTCCGGGTGGCGGTCCATGGGCTTCGATTTCATCCAAGTGACCCAGCCGAGCTGTGGCGCGCCATCGCCTTCTCCACCGAGTTGGCAAAGGGGGACCTCTTCGCGATTGAGAATAAGTTGTACCTCGAAATCGATTTCTTCGTTAGTCCAAAAGCGTAAGAGAGCGCGAAGCGGTTTGAAGGCGGTGCCGTTGGGCAAAAAATCGAGATAGTCTTCGAGGCCAACCGGACCGATGCGAATGCGTGCGCGTGCCTGTTGGTTCCAGACCTCGTCGCCGACGACGGCGCCAAGACCTAATTGCTCGGAAGGAGTAGAGCGGTCGCCGATGCAGCATTCCGTGGCGTCGTCCAACTGAAACCATCCTCCGACCAGCTGTATTACTTCAACGGGCACCTCAAAATAGTCGTTCAAGAGCAACTCGAGCGCGTGGGCGGAGTGCGGGCGCTGGCCGAGAATGCCGGCAAAAAAAAGAAATGCGTCGTCGGGAACCGCCAAGCGATCCTGCAAGCCGGCCGTGCCGAGACCGATCAGATCGAGCAGATGGTGGGAGAAGCGATCGCGCTCGCCCCGCTCGTAGGAAATCGCGAAGCGATATTTTTCCCAGGCCTGATAGAAAAAGGAGAGCATGCGGTGATGGAAGAGGTCGAGAAAATCGCGCAGCGTCCTGTCGCCGGAGCGCAGCCGCGCGATGATGAGCGTCGTGTAAAAATGAGGCAGGGGCCCCTGTGGGCCGGTAACGCCCATAAAGTTCACGGCGAGAGACGGCGGCTTGCCCTCAGGCCAGTCGATGCTTTGAATTTCGCTGGCCGGAAAGGAGAGAGAGGGAAAAGCGCCGAGGCGCGCGACCTCTTCGGAAGGATTCGTGAAGCGGCCGACAGGCTTGCGGTCCGGCAGCATTCTCTCAAGCAGACGGATAGCCTGGAAGAACTCGAAGCGATACGGCTCGTTGCGGAGCTGCTCTTCGACTTCCGAAAAATCTACAGGAGAATCACTTCCCCCGCCCGGGGTGGCCATTGACGGAGAAGCTCCTTTCTTTGCTGGGTGCGCACGGCAAGCTGGCTAAAACTGTTCAGCGAAGCATAGTGGCCCAGAAAACGCTCCAGTATGCTGGCGAAGAGGAAAACGCCTCCGCCCACGAATTGTTCTTCATCAAATTCCATTTCGACCCGGTGACCGCGCACGAAGCCGATGCCATTTTCCGAAATGACACGCGCAAAATGGCGCGTGCTGGCCAAGTGCATTAATCCGGCGACTTGCCTTTCGTTGTAGCCGGATTCACCGAAGGTGTAGAGGCGGAGGATTTCCTGGAGGGACTCCTTCCCTTCCTCGACGATGGAAAGATAGTTCAGAGAGAGATGCGAGATGAGCCGCCACAGCATTCCTTTACCTGTCGGAGGACGAACGGAGGCAGAGGGCTTGCGCAAAGCGACGATGCGCTTGATCGAAGTGATTCCTTCGAGTTCGAAATCGCCGCGTTCATTGCCCATCGGAAGGCGATGCGGCAAGTCTCGATTCGAACAGGTGCAATGAATCGTGGCGGTGTCCGTCTCGGGATGGAGCGGGCGTCCGCTGAGATCGAGAAACGCGATATAAACATCCGTGCCTTCGTCATCACGGCGGGTGGAAGCCTGGCGGCGTGAATGCCAAAAACCTCTGGGACGCTCGCGATGGCGGGAAGTGGTATGCCGAAAACGATAAAAAGGCTCGAATTTCAAAACTTCGTGCGTCTCCGGGTCGGGGGAAATGACTTCTTCGATGGAAAATATCTCCATGGCGCGGCGGCGGCGCACATCGGGGACGATCTGGTACTCGGTGTGGGTCTGATCCAGTCGGATGGGCTCGGCGGTATGCGGGAAAAGGTTGACCGCAGGAGAACAACCCAGCCGAAGAGTCTCTTCCGAAACGTTTAATTCCAGTGTCTGCTGGCGTTCGCTTCGTTCGAAACGCGAGATGAGAAATACGACTTCCACTCGCGGGCCAAAGCCGGAGGTTCGGAGATTTTCGAGGCCCTTCAAGTCGATGAAAAAGAACTTCTCGGGGAAATGAAAATACTCCTGAAGAAGCCGGTAGCCGGAGAAAGAGCGGCGCGGATAGGGGAGGAGCGCTTCGGAATCTGCGAACCCGGCCGGCTGGAGCTCTGTCCCGGGAAGAGTGATGGCGTGCTTGCGCGTGTTGGGTACACGGTCACGGAGCAGAATCTGGCTGCAGTTGTTGCAAAGCAATTCATAGAGAGAATGAATCAGGCTGCTTTCGCCGTTCAGATAGAACCGCAGCGAGCTCAATTCCAACTTGTCGAAGCTGACATCAGGAAAACATTCGAGCTCGAGGCGCAGAGCGGCAACGGCGTCCTGGGACTTGACCGCGGGGCGCAGGCGGTCCGGTGTGACCCACTGCGCCGAAGCAATTTTCAGGGGCCAAAGAGTGGTATCGAAGCAGGTCTTGAACTTGCAGGGATAGCCGTCGACGGGCTGGGAATACAGCATTGAATCGCGTGGGATCGGAAGACCCGTGCTCAACTTTCCCTGTTCGGGATCAAGATGGAATTGCACGATGGTGGAAGAAGGAATCGGTCGGATGTAATGAGGGTAGAGCACACTGAGCAAGGCTTCCGTGATCTCCGGGAATTCGTCGTCGATCTTGAGGTGAACGCGGGCAGCCAGATAGGCAAAGGATTCGATGAGGCGCTCGACGTGGGGATCTTCGCAGCGGTTGGGATCGAGCAGCAGGCGGGAAGCGACCTTCGGATACTTCTCCGAGAACTCCGCGCCCATCTGGCGCAAATAGGTCAGTTCGCGCTCGTAATACTCGAGCAGCTCGTCACGCACGGTCTTCTCCCGAAATCTGCACTTCCAGGCTGGTCAATTCGATGGACGCGTCGTAGACAACGTGCTCGGGAAGAGGATCGATGCGCAGCATGCCGTCGATTACAAAACGGAGGACGCGGGACTGCCCGGCGACGGGAACCAGCGAAACCCGGACGCCGTCGAGCCGGCCCTCGAATGTTTTCACGGCGGTCTCGATGGACTGCAGAAGTTTATTTTGTTCGTAAAGAAAATTCGCAGGCATCGAGGTGATATCCGGGAGGCCGTAGTAGTAAACGGAACGAAGAATCTCGACAGAGCCCTCCGGAATGATATCGGGCGTGCGACGAGTGTTCAGCAGGTTCTCCAGGTCGCGGCGAACGGCGGTCTTGAGTCGCGCGAGAGAGGTACTGCGCGACATGGGCGCCTCGGATTTGATCTTAGGCTCGTCGTCCAGCAGGCGGTCAAGAAGCGGCAATCGCAAGGGCGCGTTGGCGTCGTAGTCTGGCATCGGTTACCTTAGAGCCAAAGCTTGTCCGGGATCGAGCCGGCAAAGCTTCTGATAAATCTTTTGTTTTTCGGCGTCGTCGCGGCCAAGTTTTTCCGCGCAGCGGTAGAGCAGCGCGAGAGGCTGCGCAACGACGGACGGCTCTTCCCATTCCTCGAGCTTGCGGCGGTCGATTTCTTCCGCTAACTCCACCAAGATCGGATACGCAATGGCTTCGTGCTTGGTCGCCAGAAAAATATTAGCGAGCTGAATGTGCCGTTGGAATCGGCCCCTGCCCGTACGCTCGTTGCCGATTTCACGCGTCAGAATTCCGATGGCTTCCTGTACTCTTCCGGCTCGCGCCGCCTTCATGGCCTGGTCTATGACATCGGGAGCTTTTTCTCCATTCGCGCTTTCGGCTGGCACACCGGTCGACATGGCAGCGGGCACAAACTCCGGCTCGGCAGGAGGCGGCGGAGCGGGCGGCGGCGGGAGTATGCTCTCCTTGATCCACGTTTGTGTTTCGGCGTTGGCCGCGGGCGTGTCGTCCATCATGGAGGCGTTCAACAGATCGGGATAGTCGGTGAGAAGCACCTTAAGCTCAGATCGAATGCCCGCAGCCACGGGATCGAAATCGCTGCCGAGGGCCTCGCAGGAACGCACAACGTAGCGTTGCAGATCGATCCAACCCCGGCCGCAGGGCAGGCTCATGGCCTGCTCGGCGTTTTCCAAAACCTCCGCCCAGTTTGCTTCCATGGATAACTTCTTGATTGCCGTCCGTTTCTCGGTAGGCGGCGCTTCGAGAAGCGCAGGATTGAGAGCGGAGCCCGCTTCTCGAAGTTCCCCCCAACGCATGGCACGCAGCAAGAGGTAAGGAACGGGATTCCGTGGATTTTCATGGCGCAAAAAGTGAGCGACAAGGGCCAGGCGCTGCATGGCATCATCGCGGTCGGCGGGTTCGGCAGTTACGGCCCGCTTCTTGGCGGCGGGGGCGCCAGCAGATGCGTGAGCTTCCGCTTCCTCCAAAGCCGATTCGGCTGTTTCTTCGGCCGGAGTTTCCTCGGCTTCGGAAGCGGGATGGTGATATTGCTTTACCATATCCTGCAATTCCTCGAGAGCCGTGCGGAGATTCGAAAAGTTTGGAGCTTCGCGCCCAAACTTGGAATCCGTCAAGGTTTCGAGGGATTGAATGGATTCCTGGACAGCCGTGATATTCGCAGCGAGCTTTTCGTAGAACGCGTCCCCGGTCGCGCGGACCGCTTCATCAAATTCCTCGGCGGTACACTGTTTCTCCGCGATTGCGGCGGCTCGAGCAGCCGTCTTTGATTCACTGCTTGCGGCATCGGCTTCATAGCCGACGCGCCGCGATTCTTGATACTTGAAGAAATCCAGTTTGCTCTTGGTAAGGGGCAGGCGGCGGACGGCGCTATCCAGCTTCGATCCGACCCAAGTGATGGGCGCGGAACGAAATTCCAGATCGTCTTCTTCTAACTCAGGGTAAAGCGTATCCCAGAAATTTTCGAGAAGACCGCGCAGTAGATCCAACCCTTCGCGAAGCCCGGGTAACTGTTCCTTGAACAACAGCGCTTCGGTCAACCAAGCGGCCACCTGGAGGTCTTTACTCTTGGTGGAAAGAGCCTCCGTAGCCAACTTGATGACCAGAGGATAATCGGCTTTCTTGACTTCGCGGGACCATTCGCCTTGCGGAAGGACCTCTTCTTCCCTGCGCGCTTCGCGAATCTTGTCATAGACAGGATCGTACCGCAGACTTTTGCCGCTGGGATTGTCCCCGGGGATGGGGTTGAGCAGACCTTCGGGCAGGGGCATGGCCGTTAAGAGGCCGTCTGGGCAATCGCGATTTGGACGTTGCGCAACTCCAGAATCGGCCATTCCTCGTCATCGGAAAGCAGAATTTTTTGACCGACCGGGATGGCTTCCCCCTCGTCGGTTTCTTCCCAGACCGTCGCGCGGCCCAGGCGCACGGAGGGATCCTTGGCCTGTCCGGCGAAAGGAGTCAGCACGGGAAGGAGCACTTCACCCAGCTCGCGATCTTCGTATTTGTCCGATGTGCGAACCTTCGCGGGCAGCCAAAGAAGGTCGCGAAGGCGCTTGGGAGGAGCGATCTCGATGGAAGTAAGAAGCGCGAACGGAATCCACATGTAGCTGCCTGCGGCGAAGACTTCAAGGTTTGAACCGATGCGCGGATCACCGTCGCTCAAGGAATGAAAAGGTTTACCGTTGATGCTGACCGACAATTGGCCCAGCGCGGCGGTATTCTTCGGAATGGGATACTGCTTCTTGCTGAAGAGATCGTGGCGGGTGCGCTCGGCATGAAGCGCCGCGTGATAGAGGAGCGCGCCCATTTCCGCGTTGCGGCCTTCACTGCCCAGGATATCGAGCTGTTTTTCCGCGCGGGCGAAATCACCGGAGAAGCAAAGAAGCTCGAAGAGAAATGTGCGGCGCTTCGCATCAGTGGGATTGTCCCGCACCTCGGCGTTCAAGGCCTGAATGGCGTCGTCGAGGCGCCCCGCTTGAAACAATTGTTGGACAGACATGAGACCCCGGATTCAATTGCGGTCCCCGGAAAACTGGGGACGTAACGCTCGGCGCCGTTCCCGGCGGGTGATCCGCGACTGCGAACCACCCGCCGGAAAACGTGCGAAAAGGAATCTACAGCTTCTTGTTGGCCTGGAGATCGTAGGCCGTCATGGTGTTGGCACCCGGCGAGCCGTCGCTACCCTGCGCGGTGTAGTTGTAGTGGATCTTCGCGAAGTTCAGGTGGAAGGTGTCGATGGGCAGAGTATCTTTGTACCCTTCCTCGCCAGCGCTGGACTCGTATCCGGAAACCAGGACCTGCTCCAGCTTGATCTTCATGTACTCGACCTGGGAGCCACCAGCTCTCCGGCAAGTCAGCGTAACTTCCGGAAAATGCTGGCCAGTCGCGCACGCCAACATGAGCTTCGCGGACGCAGAGTCCATGCGCTTCGTGAATTGAAATTCATGAAACTGCGCTTTACCGACACCCGCGCCGGCGCCGACCGCGGCCGCGCCGCCGGGCTGCCGAACTCCAAACTTGAAGCTGATCAGGTCAATCTCACCCTTGTGCTTGTCGTCCAGCGATTCTCCCTTGATGTCTCCGAGTTTCAGAAAAAAGTCGGAATGGCTCGTCATTGGTGCTAGTTTCGATTCAACTGCTGTAGGCATTCTCATACCCTCCTGTTCATCTAAGTCTACAAAAACTCCATTGCGAACCGCGTCCGGCGTCCCGGGTCGCCGTTCCAGCACTGCTCAGCTGGCACTGGCGGCCGATAACTACCGGTAAGCACTCACTTCGCCGGCTGTGGCAACTCCGCAACCAGACGGAGCGAAACGGTCAGCTCATCCAACTGGAAGTGCGGCCTGAGGAAAGCGATTGCGCGGTAGGCCCCGGGCTTTCCAGGAATTTCGCTGACCTCAATCTTGGCCTCGCGAAGGGGGAACTTCGCCTTGGTGGCGGCACTCGCCTGATCATCATCAGTCACATACTGCATGATCCACTGCGTGAGGAACGTCTGGCATTGCCCTCGGCTCATGAAGCCACCGATCTTGTCGCGCATGATGGACTTCATGTAGTGGGCAAACCGGGAGACCGCGAGGATGTAGGGGAGCTGCGCGGAGAGCCTCGCGTTGGCGTTGGCCGCGGCCTTGTCAAATTTCTTCGGCCTGTTCGCGGACTGCACGCTGAAGAACGCGGCATAATCCGTGCCCTTGCAGTGGACCAGCGGAATGAGTCCCTGGTCGGCCAGTTCTTTTTCGCGCCGGTCGGTGATAGCCACTTCCGTCGGGCACTTCAGGGCTACGTCGCCTTCATCCGTGCGGAACGTATGGGTCGGAAGCCCTTCGACGAGGCCCCCGCCTTCCACGCCGCGGATCGAGGCGCACCAACCATACTGAGCGAAGGCCTGAGTCAGCCGGGCGCCCAGAGCGTAGGCGGCATTACCCCACAAATACTTGGAGTGATCAGTTCCGTCCACGCCTTCCTCGTAATTGAAATCGTCGACAGGCTTCGTATCTTTGCCATAAGGAAGGCGCATCAGCACGCGGGGCATCGTAAGGCCGACATAACGGGAATCTTCGCTCGCGCGGAAGGACTTCCACTTCGCGAATTCCGTGCTGTCAAAGATTTTGCCGATGTCGCGCGGCTCGCCCAACTGCGAAAAGCTGTCGAGATTCAGCAGTTCTGGAGAAGCCGCCGTAAGAAAGGGTGCGTGTGCGCCCGCAGCCACCTGGGAAACTTTCTCGAGCAGTTCGATGTCCTCGGGGTGCTTGCTGAACTCATAGTCTCCGACAAGCGCGCCAAAGGGCTCGCCGCCAAAGATGCCAAATTCATCCTCGTAGACTTTTTTGAACATCACGCTTTGGTCAAATTCCGGAGCGCGCTGAAGGTCGCGCAGCAGCTCTTTCTTGCTGACATTGAGCACGCGGATCTTGAGCATCGAACTCGTTTCGCTTTGATCCATCATGTACTTGATGCCGCGCCAGCTCGCTTCCAGCTTCTGAAATGCAGGATGGTGAAGGATTTCGTTCAGCTGCAGCGAAATCAAGTGATCGATCTGGGCGACACGGGAATTGATCGTGGCATCCGCGTCGCGAGACAGCTTCATCTCGCCTTCCAGAACTTGTGCGACAAACTCCTTTACCATGTCACGGCCGCGCTCTCGCGCGCTCTGTTCTTTTCCAAATCGTCCCTGATCAACTATCTGATCCAGCAGACTGGACTCCGTCGTCTTCGCTTCCGCGGACTGGGCAGCCGCCTTTTCCGGCTTACTCATCGGAGCCTCCCTTGGGCTTGTCCTTCTGAATTTCTTTCTTTAACTGGTCCGCCTTCTGGGTATTGCCGACGGCATCCATCAGGAGATCGTCCAGCTTGTCGTTGCCCTGGAGGGCCCCGCGGAGATCGCCCAACTTCTGACGCAGATCGAGGAGCTCTTTCAGCGGCTTTACGTTTTTCGCCACACTCGCGGGATCAAAGTCATCAAGACTTTTGAAGTCGAGATCGACTTTGAGCTTTCCAGCATCGGCTTCCTCGCTCAGCTTGTTATCTACTTCCAGGGAAAGATGCGGCTTAAAGCTCTCGAGCACGCCGTCAAAGTTGTCCGGCGTAATCTCCACGAAGCGACGGTCTTTCAGCCGCGGTAGAGCTTCCGTGGGCTGGCCGCTCAGATCCGCCAGAACGCCCATGACAAATGGCAATTCCTTTACCTCTATGGCGTCTCCGACCTCGACGTCGTACGTGACATGCACTCGAGGCGGGCGTACCCTCTCGAGCTTCTTATGGACGCTTTCTTTTGCCATGTGCTCCCCTAAGTCTCCCTCTCATCGCGGGTAGTGGTTCGAGAGTGAAAAACGTTTCTGTAAGGCAGGACACCTTATTGCATCGGCACGGTTTATCACGATTCCCCCTGCCCGTCAATTAGTTCTCTAGTCCTAGAACCGGGCGAAAATCGCGCAATTGCCCATCTCAAATCGAGAATTAGTTCGGCACGGGGTTTGACAGCGCTAGAAATCACCAGCATGCCGAGTTTCACACTCGATTTTCCGCTTTCGCCGCTTGGCAGCGCTACAAATCTGACACGCTTGGCGGTTTGACTCCCATAGGAGTTCCCGAAATCGTTTCGACTTTTCGTACGCACTCGAAAGCGCTTCAACATGAAGCGCAGTATTGCCTAGCTCATTGGGTAGCTCAATGCATTGGCGGTGAACTGCTGAGACTCTCGAGGTGAACAAGCAACTGTCGAGAAACTAAGAGATTAGCGTCCACCCAATTTCGGAGCGAACTCTGCGGAAAGCGGACGGTTAGGGAGCAAAAACTCGACCGCTAGATGGCCGCGCGCCCCCCTTGGCCCCCGTCAAGAATGCCACGATGCAATCTCTTTTGACTTTCACGCACTGCACCTGCTAGCTTTAGCCCCAAGCCATGCGCCAGCTTCAACCTGTCATCTGGTCCAAAGGCACCTTCCTGACGCCGCAACATTTGCAGACGCGCGACCGCTATGTCGAGAGTTGCCTGCAGTTTCGCCTGGAAGGCTTGAATTTCCGGCCCTGGGGATATCTCGAACTGGAGATCAATCAAGAAGCCTTGACCGAGGGCAATTTCGCCTTGACCAGGGCTTCCGGACTGTTCGCGGACGGTCTTCCGTTTGAAATTCCCGAGTCTGACCCAGCGCCCGCCCCCAAACCTCTGGGACTGTTTTTCGAGCCAGAACAAACTTCGCTGGATGTCTACTTGGCCATTCCCGAGTACAAGTCCCACGGCCTGAACGTTTCTATCGCGCAAAAAAACGCTGACGTCAGATATCTTTCCGAGATCGTGAATTTGAAGGACGAGAATTCCGGGTTGACGGAAAAGCCGGTGCAAATTGCAAGAAAAAACCTGCGTTTCCTGGTCGAGGGCGAATCTCGCGAAGGTTGCAATTCCTTGCAAATCGCGCGCGTACAAAAAACCTCGGCGGGCACTTTCCGGCTAGACCCGCAATACATTCCACCTCTGCTCGATATCGCGGCGAATGATTACCTCATGGGAATCGCGCGCCGGCTCGTCGAGATTCTCGCCGCGAAAAGCAGCATCCTCGCCGGCGGGAGAAGACAGCGAAGCGCTGGCCTCGCCGATTTTTCTGCCGCGGATATCGCAAGCTTTTGGCTGCTTTACACCGTCAATGGCCACTTCCCTGCTCTCCGCCATATTCATGATGTTCGCCATGGCCATCCAGACGTGCTTTTCCGATTGCTCACTTCCCTGGCCGGCGCGTTGAGCACTTTCTCCCTGAAGATTCAGCCCAGAGACCTGCCGCTTTACGATCATGAAAACCTGGGGGTTTGCTTCACGGATCTGGATGAAAAATTGCGAGATCTCCTCGAGACCGTCGTCCCCAGCAATTTCGTCGCTCTCCCCTTGAAACTCGTCAAGCCTTCCATCTATTCGACAAATATCGATGATGATCGCTATCTGGCTGGGACGAAATTCTTCCTGGCGGTTAGCTCGACTATGAACCAGGGAGATTTGATCAAGAAAGCGCCACTATTGGTCAAGGTGTGTTCGGCAGCTCAAATTGAACAACTCGTGCGGCAAGCCCTGCCGGGCATGCAGCTCACGCATGCGGTTCGGCCGCCTGCGTCGATTCCTGTGAAGCTCAATTATCAATACTTCAGTTTGAATCAGTCCGGAGTAGCTTGGGAAACGGTGACGAAGGGCCGCAGCCTGGCGGCCTTCGTTCCGAGCGACATTCCGGAGCCGCAACTTGAACTGCTCATCCTGCTGCCGCAGGCAATCTAAGCCCCTCCGCCTGAAGAAACCCGCCGCTGATTAGCGTCGAGAGCAGACGGCAAAATTCTATCGGCGGCGTTTCGGGAACTATCCACTCGTTTTGCTTTGCCAATTCGAACAGTTCGGCAACGGTAGTCTTACCGTCGCAGTGGGGCAAGAGCAGCGCCATCCAGGGCTGCGCATTACATTCCATGGCGAAGGGGTATTCCGTCGAGAATGTGAATTTTTTCGGAATTATTTCGCCGCGCTGCAGCACATGGCGCGCGACAATTTCGATCCCTTGTACAGCGACCGGCCGGACCTGGAGCAGGTGCTCGTAAGCGCCATCGCCGAGCATCTCCGTTTCCCAGCGCAGGATCCATTCGAGCGCCGCGGCTGGCGTATTGCTGCGGATGGTGCGCCGGAGCGTAAAGGCCGGCCGCTGCCAGGCAATCCGCTGAACAATGAGAATGCCGATCACGAGCTCGCGGATATCGTTCCTGGCGAACATCCGCTCCCACTGCCCAAACTCATCTCTGCTGCCGTTCTTGTTGATCGTTTCTTCCAGCGCAAATTGGCGCGGTTCGAGGGTTTGAATCGCAAAGAGAGCGACGTCAAATTCCGCTTGCTTCTCTCCCAGCCACTCGCGGACGCGCTGCTCAAAAGTTTTGCCCGGCCGTTCGGTTCCCAGAGTTCGGCAGTAAAGACGGCCGCCGGGCTTTAACCTGCCGGGAAGTCCGGCGATGATTTTCTGCGTGATTTCCTCGCCGGCTTCGCCGCCGCCGTAGAAAATCTCCGCAGGCTTGATCACGGGCACGTAAGGGGGATGCGCGGCAATGCGATCGAAAGTGCGGTCCGCGACCGGCTGGAACAAATCGCCTGTCGCAAAGTTCACATTGTTGATGCCATTTAACGCGGCATTGAATTTCGCAAAGTCCACGGATCGCTCCGCGATGTCAGTGGCCCAGATGTTCCTGGCGCAGCGGGAGGCCAGCAAGGCTGCTGGAGCGGTGCCGGCACAAAGTTCGAGGAAGTCATCACAGGGTTCGAATGAGGTGAACTCGAGAAACTGCTTGGCGGATTTAGTAAGCGCAGGGTAGACGATATCGGCGAAAGGTTCGCGCAAAGAGTGGTCGGCATTTGTCCAGCGATCGGATGCGATGAATAAATCTCGAATTGGGTACAGGGCAACGGAAGCAAGGCAGCGGCCGGCATCCGCGGCATCCTGCTCAACCAATTTTGTCTGAAGCATGGCGTCCCAGGCCGCGGGAAGAAACTGCTTCGCCGATTCTGAGGCGGGCAGAGAATCACCGAGGATAAACAGAAGAATGAGAGCATCCAGGCTATCACGCAGCCCGAGTTTCTCGGGTGGACGCATCGAGAGTCCTACGAGGTCCAGCTCCCTGCCCGGCTTGAGACCGAGCCTTTGGCGGATGGTTTGCTCGTTGAACCCGGATGCCAGGAGTTGCTCGCGAAGCGCGGCAAACTGGTCCTGGGTGCCCATTTTTAGCGGAGGCATTCGTCTCTCTGGTCAACAGAGCGGGCATAATACCAAATACAGACAGACGTGGGGTGAATGTCTTGACTTCCATCTGCGCAAACGCCATAGTTAGGCTCGATTCAAGACTTTAGCGGCTTTTCCGTTTCTTTTCTTACGCGAGAGATCGGTCTCGAGTCGCTGCCAGCGCCTCCGTCGAGCCTGGAAATGCCGGCTGGCCGAACGACGATGACACGATTGTTGCGCTGCGTCATGGGAGAGCAGGTTGCCGCGAGGTAAGACGCAACATACCGGCGCTGAGCCCGGCACGATCAACTGAACAATGAAGCATCTTTCCAAGGTGGTGTGGCACGAGGGGATGTACCTGGGCCCCCATCACTTCCAAGTGCAATCCCAATCCTTTGAAGACCTCGTTCATTTCTCCACGTCGAGCTTGTGGTTTGCGCCGTATGGCGTGATCAGCTGCAAACTGGATTCTGAAGCCCTCACCAATGGATTCCTGTCACTGGTGCATGGCCGGGGGCTTTTCCCGGATGGCTTGGCTTTTCAAATGCCTGATGCCGATGCTATGCCGCCTGCTCTGTACATCACGGACCTCTTCTCCTCAACGCGAGAGTCTCTTCTGGTTTCTTTGGCAGTGCCTGAGCGCAGGCCCGGGGGTCCCAATTGCGCGCTGGATTCGGAGCCGGCGCAGGTGGAAGTGCGCTACCAGGCGGAGATGCTCACTCTGCCCGACGAGAATACCGGTCGCGACGAAAAACAAATTCAGATTGGCCGGAAAAATATCCGGTTCGCGCTAGAAACCCAGGACAATCAGGGGCTCGTGACTCTTCCGGTCGCTCGTGTTCTCCGCGATGGCTCGGGGCGCTTCATTTTTGACCCGAGTTTTATTCCGCCTTGCCTGCAAATAAGCGCAAGTGAGCGCCTGTTGGTGATCGCCAGAACGCTGGTGGATATCCTGGACGAAAAAAGCGCGTCCCTCTCTCGCGCGCGCAGGGCTACCGCGCAAGGCCGCGCAGGATATTCTTCGGAGGAAATCGCGAGTTTTTGGTTTGTCCATACGGTCAACGAAAGCCTGTCCGTCCTGCGCCACCTTTGCGTCTCACAGCGCGGCCATCCGGAACAGCTCTATATCGAGATGTCGCGGCTTGGGGGCGCCCTGTGCACCTTCGGGTTGGATTCGCACCCCGAATCTCTTCCGACTTACAACCACGATGATCTGGAGAAGTGTTTCGGTCCGCTGAACCAGCACATCCGCGCGCATCTCGAACTGGTCGTGCCCTCGAACTGTGTTCAGATTCCGCTAGTTCTGGCGGGACGCAACTTCCGCAATGGGGACGTTCTCGATCAGCGCTGCCTCGACCGCGCGCGCTGGATTCTCGCCATTCGCGCGGAGACCGGCGAAGCCGAAATCATTGCCAAAACGCCGCGTCTGATTAAAGTCTGCGCGAAAGATTTGCTGCCGGAGCTGGTAAAAACCGCTCTCCCAGGCCTAGGCCTCGTGCACTTGCCGGTTCCGCCGTCCGCAATTGCACCCAAGGTGGAGTTCCAGTATTTCGGAGTAAGCCGCACGGGTAGTTGCTGGGAACACATCGTCCAGTCACGGAAAGTCGGAGTGTATGTTCCGGACGATTTGCCCGGAGCGGAAATCGAGCTGCTCGTCGTATTGGAGTCCTAGGAGGCAACGGTGGGAGCAACGATGTTTGGGGCCACGAGCCTGCAGCCCCGCGAAGTATCCACCAAGCGGCGCGCGGAAAATCTCCCGTACATCTACCAGCAGATTCTGACTGTTATTGTCCGCGTGCGGCAGAACCGCCAGGCGGTCTCCGATGCCAATGCCTTCCGAGCGAACATCCAGGCTGGATTGCGCTCTGCGGAAAAAGATGCGGTGAAGAAGGCTTACGCCCCCGATGATATTCGCAACGCCACACTTGCGATTGTCGCTTTCCTCGACGAGTCGATTCTCACTTCGAACAATCCTGTCTTCAGCTCCTGGCACAGCATGCCGCTTCAAGAAGAAATGTTCGGCCATCACGTCGCTGGAGAGACTTTCTTCGACAATCTGGAAAAGCTGATGTCCCGTCCGGATTCTCACGATGTGGCCGACGTCCTCGAAGTTTATGTGCTTTGTCTCTTGCTGGGATACAAAGGGCGCTATGGACTTTCAGGTCCCGAGGCCACCCGGCCGATCATCGATTCCGCGCTCGACAAGATCCGTCGTGTGCGCGGGCCTCTGGCCGGGCTTTCCCCTGCCTGGGCTGTGCCCGAGGGCGGAGCTGTGCTAGCGAAGCGCGACCCCTGGGTCCTTCCTCTGGCCCTGGGAGCCCTGGGATGCGCGGTTTTCGGAATTCTCTTATTTGTTGTTTTCAAATTGCGAATGCTTTCAGGCGCTTCGGACATTCACGCACTGGCACCTCTCATTCATCCTTAGGGAGCGGAGATGCGATTTCATTGGGAACATCTTGCGGCCGGAGCGGCCGCCATCGTTGTCTTGATGCTTACCTGGTTCGCGGGGCCGATTTTCCATGTCGCCGGCGCCAATGCCCTGGTTCTGCGTGGCGGCATCCTTCTCCTGGGCGTGATTTCGATCATTGGTTTGCTCTTGTGGGCACGATCCGCGCGGCCATCCCTGCCGGCCGTCGAGGCCGGCTCTCTTCCGCAAATCAGCTCACCGAGCGGGGCAGCCGGAGCCTCCCAGGATGTGGACATCCTCATCCGCGAAGCCGCAAGCAAAGTGGCCGCGGCTCGTCTGGCAGCGGGCGCGAAATTGTCTTCGCTCCCCGTAGTTTTTCTTCTTGGAGAATCGGGAGCTGGTAAAACAAGTGCAATGGACCAGAGCGGTCTCGACGCTGAACTGCTTGCCGGCCAGGTCTATCAAGAGAACAGCATCGTTCCGACCCGCGTGGCAAATCTTTGGTTCGCGCGCAAAACAGTCTTTGTGGAAGCCGGTGGCCCGCTTCTCGACGACGCCGGCTCCTGGGTGCGACTAATCAAGCATTTTCTTCCGGGCAGTTTGAGCTCCATTTTCGGGGGCGCCAGCTCGGCTCCGCGAGCGGCCGTCGTGTGCGTGGATTGCGAGAAACTGGTTCGCGAAGCCGCGCTGGACAAAATCGTCGCGCAAGCCCGCAAACTTCGCACGCGGCTTGAAGAGCTGTCTTACCACCTCGGCGTGAGTCTCCCCGTTTACGTGCTTTTCAACCGCTCCGATCGCATTCCTTACTTCGAAGAATTTGCCGGCACTTTCACCAACGAAGAGACTTCGCAAGTGCTTGGTTCCACTCTCCCTCTCGCCGGCTCAACCAGTTCCGGCGTCTACGCCGAGCAGGAAACCCGGCGCCTCACCTCGGCATTCCAGGCAATTTTTTTTGCTCTCGCTGATTGCCGGCCCGGCCTGCTCAGCCGGGAGCGCAACAATGACCGCCAGGCCGGCGTCTACGAGTTTCCTCGCGAGTTCGGCAAGCTCAGCAAACCTTTGGTGCAGTTTCTTGTGGATCTCTGCCGCCCGGGCCATCTCCGCACCGGTCCATTTCTTCGCGGCTTTTACTTCGTCGGGCAGCGAGTCGTCACGGTTTCCGCGAGCGCTGGGCAGACCATGCTGGGCACGCGTTCGGCGATCCAGAAGGCCCCGGGCGGATTCAATCCCAACGCAACCAGCTTGATCAGCGCGCAGGATTCCAGCGCCAAGACGTCGTGGGCAACGGGCACGTCGTTGGAGGGCGGCGGGGAAGCCCGCAGATCTGTCCAGCGTGTTTTTCTGAGCCATGTTTTCAGCCACGTCCTCTTGCAGGATCGCGCCGCGCTCGGAGCCAGCGGCAAAAGCACTCGCGGGGATTTCGGACGCCGAATCCTTTTCGCCACGGTCGCCGTGCTCGCCATCGCATGGATCATCGTTACCATGATTTCGTTTGTGGGGAATTCGCGCATGGTCTCCAATATTCGCGGCGCCGGTCAGGATCTTTCCGCTGTTCAAAATTCCGGCTCGTTGCCGCCAGGAATTGATTCCCTGCGGCGTCTCGAAACCCTTCGAAAAAATCTCGTCCAGCTACGCGGCTACGACCAGAACGGCGTCCCGCTGCATCTTCGCTGGGGGCTATATACCGGCGATGCCGTCTTCGACGACGCCCGCGCCATTTATTTTCATGCGTTCGATCAGGCTCTCTTCGAACACACCAAGCACAATCTTCTCGTCGATCTGCGGAGCTACCAGGGAGATCCTCAAGCTTCCGCCGATTCCGGCTCGGCTTACGACGCCCTCAAGGCCTACTTGCTCACTACTTCCGAATACAAGCGGAATGGTGGAGAGTTCCTGCAAGACTTCCTGATGAAAGAATGGAAGAAAGACTTGGGGGACCTCGACCAGGATCGCAACGATCTGGCCGGGCAACAATTTGCCTTCTATAGTTCCGAACTTACCATCGACAACCCCTACTCAAAAGAGAACGAAGCCTCTCTGGTCCTCCAGGTACGCACATATCTCAACAAACTCGCCGGGCCCCAGCGGATCTATCTCAGCATGCTGGCCGACGCGCGCCAAAAAGCGAAAGATTATCGCTTCCCCGCCCAGCATCCCGAAAGTCTCGACGTGATGCGCGCCTCGCAGGATGTGTCCGCCTCTTTTACTTCCGAGGGCTGGAAAGTCATGGATGCGGACATTCAGAACTCCAAGCGATTTCTCCAGGGCGAGCCTTGGGTGCTGGGCTCGACAACAAGCACCGATCTTTCCGCGGCCGATCTGATGCAGAATCTGCGGACCTTGTACGACAAGGACTACATCAAGCAGTGGCGCGGATTTTTGTACGCCACCAGAGTTCTACCCTACAACAACGACTCCGACGCCGCGTCAAAACTGATGAAGCTCTCTTCGAATTCGTCCTCTCTGCTGGCTCTGCTCTGCGACGTTTCGGACAATACCAATGTCCAATCTCCGGCGGTCAAGCTGGCGTTCCAGTCGCCTCAACAAGTTGTTTCTCCGGGCTGCGGCGTGCAGAAAAAATACGATCAGGCTTCCAATGATGCCTATATGAAAGGCTTGCTGAACCTGCAGCAATGCGTGCAGCAGACCGCGGACGCCCCTCCGGAGCAGAAGGACGCGACAAAGACCTCGTGCCTGCAAACGGCTACGCAGGCACACCTTGCAGCGGCACAGATTGCCCAGGGTCTGCCCAATGACACGGATGGACACGTTGACAAGACCGTTGGCGATCTCCTGGACGAGCCAATCAAAGCGTTGCAGAAACTCTGGGCCACGCAGGGCGGCTCTGGCGAAGGACTGTGCGGGCCGTTGAAAGCTCTTCAGACGGCTTACCCGTTTAACGCGCACGCCTCCCGGGAAATCACTCTGGCCGAGTTCAACGAGTTCTTCCAGCCGGGCAAAGGTAAACTTTCCCAGTTCCTGGCTTCGCAAAAGAACAACCTGAGTCTGCAAGGCACGACTTATGTCCGCGCGCTTGGGACCCCAACGCAGGTTGGGCACAATTTCCTTCGCACTTTAAACGAACTCTACGCCATCCAACTCGCTGCCTACCCGAATAATGCCTCGGAACCACATTTTGATTACTCGATCACCGCGCGGCTTCCCGAGGCGGGCGGCTTCAAGAGCGAAAAGCTCTCCTTTGACGGGCAGGAATGGACCATCTCCGGAAACGGCGGCACCAAACGGTTTGTCTGGCCTGGAGCCATTGTTCAGGGCGCAAGTCTCAGCTTGAATAGCGGCGGCGGTGATCTGGAAGTCGCAAGAAATCAGGGCGTCTGGGCCGTGTCTCATTTCCTTTCCGGTTATAAGTGGCAACCATCAGGCACCGGCTACATCATCCAGGGTCCGCTGATTGGCCCAACGGGGCAGCCGATCATGAGCAACGGCAAGCCTGTCGAAGTGCGATTCGATGTGGACTTCAAAGGCGTTCCCTTTTTCCAAGCCGGTTTCTTGTCCGGGTACAGCTGCTCAAGCATGAGCAAGTAACTCTTGCAACCAGCGGCGAGCTCTTACCAGATCCTCTCCGGCGTGAAATTCCTGTGGCTTGACAGCGGGCATCTGAGGCAGTATACGACTCTGCAACGAACCGGCTGGAGGGGTGATGAAGAAGCTTATCTATCTGTCCTTGATTGTTTTCAGTGCGAGCTTGCCTGGTTGCCTCACTACGACCCCTTCGGCAGGTTCCATTGGCGTCAATCCGGACACCGTCACCGTAGCCGCTGGAACCTCGCAGGCCTTTGCCACAGTTCTCACAGGGAGTTTCGCTAATATCTCTGTAAAGTGGAGCGTCGCCGGGCAGGGGTGTTCCGCAGGTAGCTGTGGGACCATCGACCAAAGCGGCAACTACACTGCTCCCAAATCCGTCCCCTCCAACCCGTTGATCCAGGTGATTGCGATGGACACAGCCGACTCCTCGAAGTTTGGAGTCGCCAACGTCACCGTAGGACCCGCCGTCACCATCTTAATCACCCAGCCGCCGGCCAATCCCGTACCGGTCGTAGCCGCCACGCAGTCATTGTCCTCAATCGCAGCAAAGGTTTCGAATAGCAGCAATACTACGGTCAATTGGACGGTTACGGGATCGGGCTGCAGCGGTGCAGCTTGTGGTGTGCTTGCGCCGACCTCAACAGCCAATGCCAACGCAACCACCACCTATACCGCGCCAGCGCCTCTTCCCATCCCGCCAACGATATCCATCGTTGCCACTTCTGCCGCCGATTCTACACAAACGGCTTCGCTCGCTGTGAACCTTTCCTTGTTTGTTCAGGTCGTCCCCGGCTCCCAAACTGTGGGGCTTCTCGATACACAGCAGTTTCAAGCGAATGTGAGTGGTCAGGAAACCAGCCCGGCAGTCACTGTGGCCTGGAGCCTCACGAGCGCCGGTTCGAATTGCAGCGCCATCACCAACCCTTGCGGAACCATCACCCCGGGCGGGCTTTATCAGGCTCCTGCTGCGTTGCCTCCTTCGAACGTAGTGACCGTTACGGCGTCCGCTTCCCAGGTTGTGAACACCACGACCACTTTGACTGGTGCCGGCACAGCCACCGTGGACTTGACGCAGAGCACCAGTGGAAATAACAGCCAGCTCTTCGACCACTACGCATTCGTCTACCGTGGTTACAAGATTTCCGGCAATCCCGGACCGGTAACTCCCTTCGTGGAAGCTGGTTCTCTTATCTTCGACGGGAACGGCAACATCGTGGCCGGCAGCGTTGAAGACGACAACGACGGCACCACGCCCCATTCCCAGCGCGCCGTCACGGGGACGTACTCGTTTGACAGTACAGACAATACACGCGGCACAATCTCCCTCAATGCCGGACTCGTGTCCAAATTCCGCTTCGTCCTCGTTCCTAACTCTCCTGCCGTTGCCACCACAGTCTTCCTGACCGATTTTGGAGGTGCCGCCGCCGGAGCGGGAAGAATGGAGCTCCAGGATAAAACCAAGTTTGCCAATGCCACGCTGACCGGCGGCTATGCGGTTGAGCTCCGAGGCACGAGCGTGCCCTCCGCCGTGGGCCGATTTGACGTACAGAACTCAGGCACGAGCGTCGCCAACGGCGAAGTCGGGCGCACATTTGCTGATTCGAATTTCGGGGATTGCACGACCACATCCTCCTCGATCACCATCCCGGCGTTTTCCAATTTCTTCACCGGCAGCATCGCCGCAGTGAGCGCCTCGGGAAATGCCCAGTTCTCCCTGCTGAACTTCGTCGTTAACGGCGGCGCCGCACAGACTCCGTCGTTTTCCGCCTACATTGTCTCGGCCACCCGGATGTTCCTGATCGAAACGGACAAGAACGGCTCCAATTTCGCGGGCTTGGCTGAACAACAAACCAAGAACAGTTTTACCAACAGTGATTTCACCGGATACTATTCACACTTTCTGCAGGTCAACAATGGCTCCGCTGGCACGGGCAACAGTGATTTCGTACAACTCGCCAGTCCCGGCACCAACAATCCTCAGCCGAATCAGACGATTGACGCTGTCGAGGGAGAGTGGGGCGGCAATCTGGACGGAAGTTTTGTGGATTTCGGCGACGATTTTGATTTCGCGGCGCCGACCAGTCCCGCGGGCTTCTACTCCTTGCAATCGAATGGTCTCGGTCTGGCCAACGTCTGCCTGGGTGTCTTTACGCCTCGCTATGTCATGTACTTCGTATCCCCAAGCAAAGCCTTCGTCTGGAATATGGATTCCAATTTGTCACAGCCTGCCACCGCTTTCGCCGGTGATGGCATCGGCGAAATTGACAAACAGCAGTTACAATTTGCAGCCCAGTCCGACTTCGGCGGTTCCACCGTCACCTACGCTGTGAGCTTCGAGGGCGTAGAAGGAAACTTCGCCACGAATGTCCACGACGCTTCCAACGCTATCGCTGCCAGCGGCGTCGTGCAATTCGATTACAATGGCGTGGGGACCGTCAAATTTATCCTGGATGTTTCCAAGGGCGCGCAAAACACCGGAACCACTCCCGTCACTATCACAGGCACCTACGTTTTCGGGTGTAATTCCGAGGAGGGATGCAACCTCCCCGATGACACTTTTTGGAATTTTGCCACCATCACGTTCGCGGGAACACCTGCATATAACTTGCCCAACCACTTTGCAGTCATCACCAGCGACGAAATCTTTTTCAATTTTGCCGACGTGAGCAACGGCACCTTCCCCACTAACATTGGCGGAGTGGCCCTCAAGAATCAGTAAGCCGGCTTGAGCGCCCGGCAAAGTCAATGTTGGATCAGGGCTCCGCGCTCCAGCCTCTATTTGCTTCTCTCGATTATCGCGCGCGGGTTGGCCTACTCAGGAGAGCCCCATTTGCGGGATCACGGCTGCCTTCTTTGCATTCTGCCGCCTGTTAGTGGGAGTAAGAAATCCCGAGAAGCGGTATGAACTTGGACCGCAGTCCGGCATCATTCAGCTTCACGATGGCGTTCGCCGTAACCAGAAACTTTCCGAATGGCCGGAAGCGCAGGCCAACAGCCGCGTCCGCCGTGTTGTAGGAGCCCGTACTCTGCGTCACGTTTGGATCCTGGATGCCCGTGGGTAGAAAATTGTTGCAAACATTGGTGGGAATGGAGTTCACCTTCGACGGGTCGCAGGCCGGAAGTTCCGTAAACGTTGAATTTTCGATGCGCGTGGCGTTGAAGTACCGTGACCCCAGAAAGTCAAAAGCGCCGGAAAGTCTCTTGAATATGCCCACTTCCGCGCCCGCCGTATAAAAAAATTGGCTGGGCAGCGAAGCTTTCGACGGCGCGGGAGTCACGCCGGTCACGGGGTCCGGAGAAGGCGCCAGATTTCCGGCCAGAAACGACTCGCCGTTCCACTCATAACCGCCGTTGACATGCGCGGACAGCCGCTTGTAGTTGAACGAGAAGGCTCCGAAGGGTTTGATTCCGTATGCGCCCGACCCGAGATAATTCAGCGAATCCCCCGTCGGAAACCGCACATCGCCGCCCACCGCGAATCCCGCCTTCTCCCCTTTCCAAAGGTTGTATTTCGCGCGAACCGTCACGTCGCCTATCCCCGTCGAACCCGTGGAATTGAAGAATGTTCGGCTGAAGCACGGATTCGCGCACCCCTGACCGGAGGAGGACGCCACGAATTGAAATCCATCGTCCAGTCCATTGTTATGGACCGTCGCTATCGAGGTCACCGCCATGCGGACGTTTACGGTCGGGATCGCCACGGATACGTCCAGCCGGCTCGTGAGACCAAAGCTGACGAACGCCGTATACTGATTCACCCGCAAGTCAATGTTGTTCGTGGTGACCAGTGTGTCGCGTATGAATGCGCATCCCGCTTGATTCTGTGGTCCGGGCCCTCCCAAGGGCGAACACGTTCCGAGTGGTGTCTGTGCGAACGCGGCATGCAGATTTTTTAAATCGATTCCGTCCAGCGTGTCAAAGTCGAAATTCTGATACGCAAAACCAAACAGCAGTTTGTGCCTGCCGATGGTCCCGGCGCGTTCGCTCAACACAGGCCCAAAGTTGTATTCCGAAGGCACAAAAATGCCCAGCGACTTGTCAAAACTAAAGGAAATTCCGGAAGCCGGCGAAACCAGCGGCAACACGCCCAACTGGCCGCCAACCGCGGAACTCAATGCCGTTACGTTGAGGATGAAACTGTTAGGGCTCGTCTGGCCCGAGATGAAGTTGTGAGCGACCAGAGTCGTGCCGTTCGTCGTCAGTCCGCCCGGCCCGTATACGTTGGCCACTGTACAGGCCACCTTCCCGCTGTCCGCGCTCGCGCACAGGCCTTGTGCGCCTGTTCTCGGCACGACGAACATCCCAAGAACCAGAATCGCCAACCCCATCCGCATCAGCATCCCCAAGCTCATACTTGCCTTGCCTCCTCCGGCGCATCTCTCCCAATCACGGTTGGAATCCACGCTCGGACAACCACTTGGCATATTCACTTTTCACCCCGCGCAACTTCCGGCAAGCGTAGTTCGCAGTCTATTTGTGCTTTGCAAATTGTCAAGGAGTTTCCCGGTTCTGTCCCGCGGGTCCTGCTTCATTCCTGCCGCTGTGCTTGAGGCCTCGTGCGCGCCTCGGCATCCGGCCCAGTGCCTTGCCTTGAATTCGCGATGTGACCCATTTTATTGTCTAGCCGGCAACACTCTTGAATTGCCAAACTCCATGGTGGAAAGTGCGCAATCCTCCCGGATTGTGTGTTGGTTTCGTAAGAGCGGAATTCAAACTGGAATTTCAGTCGGCCTCGACGGCGTATTAGGTTAGAGCGCACTCTTTCAAGAACGCTGCGGAGCTGTGTTCGATCGGCTTAATCGGACGAAATGATAATCCATTGGCCATCAAAATTTTTGAGGTGAATATTCGTGCGGGCCGGTTTGACTCCGGGCACTTTGGTCAATATCACGTCGCAAGCGGTCGTGGCGCTATCCCCGCTGATCTGCGGCGGCGAACAATTTCGCAACGCATATCCCGTTCCTTTAACCTTCTTCAGGATGTCGGGCAGTTTCGTTTCGACTTTTGGATCGTACTCGCGCACCGCCCGCAGGGCAGGGAGATTGCCTTCGTCGTAGGCCTTCGCAAATCGTTGCACGACGGAGTTGATCGCTGCAGCATCGCCGCCCCCTGGATTCGTCCCGCCGTTCCCAGCGCTACTTGTCGAATTCGGGGGCTTGACCACTTCCGGCGGCTTGACGGCTTCAGCTTCTTTTACGTCGTTGTCAATCTGCGCCACAATGTTTCGCGCGTCGCCGTTGTGCCTTCCGCCGCTGTTGGCTTCGCTAGCGAAGAATGGCCTGAGGCCTCGCAACGCGTCCTTGTTCTTGCTTGCGTCCGCCTGAGTGAATTCTGTCTTCTTCTGCGTGAAATCCTGTTCGTCCCTCCGGCCGGCGTCGATCTGCCGTTTCAGGTCGCCGTACTCCGCTCGCGTCTGCGGTACCCCGCTCAGCTTGGAGTCAGCCTCGTCCCAGCGTCCCTGGGCAATAAGTCCCCGCGTTTCTCCAATCGCAGGTCCGTAATCAGGTGGAGGCGGAATCTTTGGCGGATTTGCGTTCGCAGGAGGCTGGACAATCGCTCCAATCTGTTCGATCTGGTTCTTCGCGGAGGCCACCAAATCCTGGTCGCCGTTCGGGGCCTTCACCACACGCTGGAACAAGTCCTTCGCCTGCTGCTTTTGGCCCGAACCTGCAAGCTGCTTCGCTTGTTCAAAATTCTTTTGCTGCTCCTGGCGATCCCTGATCACTGTGAGGAGCCGCTGAGCCTGCCCATTTACGTCTTTCGAGACTCCCTTCGTGCGGGTCACCTCTTGCATGTCTTGCAGTGCCGCCGCGTAGTCTTTCTTCCCGTACGCCTGTTTCCCTTCATCGAACATGGCTTGCCAGAGCGGCGCTGTCGGTGTGGCTCCCGGTCCCTTGCTGGCAATGTCGTACCCACGCCGCGCCTCATCCATCTTCCACAGGTTCATCTGCAGCACGTCGTTGAATTTCTCCGCTGCCTCGGGGTATTTCTTCTCTTCATAGAGAAGTTTCATCCCTTGGTCATACAGCTGATCCACGGTCAAGCGCTTCTGCATGATGTCGCCCGCCTGCTTCACGGCTTCGTCGTGCAAGAGCCCGGGATGGCTGGCGAGTTTGTTCCAATCCGCCAGCGCCTCATCTGGCTTGTGGCCGTCCCAGAACTGTTTGGCTTCGGCTTCCAGTGCCGCATCTTCCGGCGTTGGTTTTTCTGCTCCCTTGGGAATGAAGTGGATTACCCCGTAAGCTGCACCCGCCACCGCCAAGCCCAGAACCGCCCACACGGCCGGCTTTCGGAACAGCCCTCCCGCAACCGGCAACCCCACAGCCTCAGGCGTCCGCTCCTCGATGCGAATTTGCGTTTGAATGCCTGCGACTGGCTGAACAGCCGGCAGCGGCGTCAGTACCGGAACGGACGGTTTTGGCCGTGCGCCCGTCCCGGCAATACTCGTCGCGGAACCCAACATCACCGTTGGAGCGGCTGCCGGAGGTTCGTTCCCAGAAGGTGCTAGCGGCTCAGCGGGGCGTCCTGGCCTGCTCCCCGGGCGCGGCCTATCGTCAACCGCGGGAGCGCGCGATTCCTTGACCTGTTCTTTCGACCCCTTTTGGATTTCTTTTCGTGTCTTCTCTTCTTCCTTTTCTCTCTCGACCCTTCGCCGGTCTTCCTCTTTTTTCCTGTTTTGCTCTTCCTGCTGGAGCTTGGCTTCTCTCTTGGCTATTTCCGAAAGCAAAGTCCGCGCTTGCAAGTCCGCGGGCTGAAGAATTCTCGTTGCCACCGCCCTGTCCAGAAGTTGCTTCGCTCCGGAAAAATCCTGCTTCTCCAGGAGCGTTCGCGCAGCCTCCAGGTGCTGCTCTCGTTCGTTCCGCTTCTTATCCCGCTCGACAGATTCCACTTCGGCCGCGTGCAGCAGTTGCGTCACATCTGTGTCCGGCCCGAAGGTGGCCAGCGTCTGCCGGGCCAGGTCGATTGCGCCCGTCAACTCCTGCCTCTTGATCTTGCTGCGAATTTCCTGCACGCGCTGTTGTACTTCCCGCTGTGTCTTCTCGCGTTCTTGTTGCTCGCTCCACTTTTCTTCGGCTTCTGCGGCAAGTCTTCGAAATAGTTCTTGCTTCGGAAATTCCTGAACGGAGCGCCGCGCCAGATCAGTTGCTTCTCGCAGCCGTTGCGTCTCAAGGAATTCCCGAATCTGCTTCTCGCGCGCTTGTTCGTTTTTCTTCTGGTCTTGCTGCGCTACTTCACCCTTCGCATACGCAACCAGGTCGCGGATTTCGTACTCCTGCGGAAATTCCTTCAGCAAGCCCTCGCCCCGTGCGACCGCTTCCCTCAACTTTCCCGAGCTCACCATGCCGCGCAGGTTAGCCAACTCTTCTTCCAACCGCTTCTTTCTTTTTTCTTCCTGCTCCTCCTGCACCAGCAGAGTCTGCAAATTCCGCACCGTTGTATCCTGGGGCTGCTCCCTGGTCAGGGTTTCCAGCGCCCTCCGCGCCTCGGCCAGCTTTCGCTGCCCCAAGAGCCTTCGCACTTCGGCGACTTCGCTCTGCTTTCTTTGCTCCGCCTTATCCGCCCTCGCCGTCGCCTGCAAACTTCTCAGCTCTGGCTCATCCGGAAAGGTCCTTAATCCCTCCGCAATCAGCGCGAGGCACTCGTCATACTTCAGGTCTGTCCACAGAACTCGCGCGCGATGCAGCAATTCGCTAAGTTGCTTCCGTCTCTCGCGCCTCGCCTGCTCCTCGCCGATTTGGCGCTTGAGATCGAGGGCATGCGGATGGTTCGCGTCCAGCTCCAGGGCCTGCCCCAAAGCGGATTCGGCCTCCGATAGGGCGCCTTCGGCCAGCCGCTGTTTGGTCAGCCGCAGTTTCTGGTCAAGTTGCTGGGCCCGGGCTATCGCTGCTTCCGCTTCCGAGGCCAATTGCTGAGCCAGCTCATGGTGCGAATCGAGCCCCAGAGCTGCTTCCGCTTCGGCCTGCGCTTCGCGAAACTGGCCGGACTGCAGGAAAACTCGGCCACGGCTGAGATGCTCCTGAACTTTGGGATGAATTTCCGCACGGCGCACTTCCGCGGAAACCTTTTCAAGAAGGCTTTTCGCCTGCGCGTTCGAACTGTCGATCTGCCGCGCCCGCCTGAGCGTGTCCTGTGCCCTCGGAAGATCGCCCAGTTCGTAGAACTCGCGAGCTCTTTCGGCTAGAACGACGGCGGCATCGGCGCGCAGCCGGTTCCAAACCGGCTCCAGATCCAGCAACACATCTTCCATGCTCTGATAGCGGTCGGCGGACTGCTTTCGCAGCATGCGCTGGATCACCGCTTCCACTTCGGAGTTGCAATCGGAGACCATCGAGGAAATCGGCGGAAACTGGTCCTCCATGATGGCCCGAATGATGTCGTAGCCGTCCCCGTTGAAAGGTCTCTGGTAGCAGAGCAACTCATAAAAGGTCACCCCGACCGCCCAGATGTCGGTGCGCTCGTCCGCTTTTTTCTTGCGGAACAGTTCCGGCGCCATGTAGGCCGGAGTCCCGATCATCATGTTCGTATGGGTCCGCGAGAAATCGACGAGCCGGGCAATGCCGAAATCGACGACCTTTACGACCCCCTCCGAATTCACCATGATGTTGCCGGGTTTGATGTCTCTGTGAACCACGCGATTCTTGTGCGCGTATTCCAGCGCCTGGCAAATCCGCACAATGTAGCCCACCTTCAGAGCAAGGGGGAGATCGGTCTGCTGAACGATGGTTTTCTCGAGGCTCTCGCCGTCGAGGTATTCCATGGCGATAAAAGGCGTGTCTTTCTCTTGGCCCAGTTCGAAAATCGTGACGATGTGAGGGTGCTGTAGTTTTCCCGCGGATTGCGCTTCCTGGTAGAACCGCTCTAGCAGATCAGGCCGGTCCACGAGATTGCTGTTGATGGTTTTAAGCGCGACGAGGCGTCCGATGAACGGGTCGCGCGCCTTGTACACGACGCCCATCGCGCCGTGTCCCAATTCCGCAAGGATTTCGTATTTGCCCAGTTTTTGCAAGTGTGGCGACCCTACGCCATTAATCGTAGCAAATCCCCTTCAGCTTGCAGGAATTCATCGCTGAAAGGTAATCGTAAGAGGAAAACGGACCGCCACTGGCTTTCCTTCCGATCTGGGTGCGGTCGTTTTCCAGTGTTTCGAAGCATCTTTTACCTTCTTGAAAAAATCCTTGTCCGGATTCCCTTCTTTGTCGATCTTTACGTTTCCATTCGATTCCACGGTGACTATCACGGTCAGAGAGTAGGGCAGCTTGCCGGGTTGCTTGGCAACATCCGGTAATTCCACCATGGGCACGCCGACCCATTGGAGCGGCGCGTTCGCATCCAGCTGTGCGCAATTAACCGCGCCTCCAACGGAGGGAATTTGCGGCGAGGCGTGGCCGGGTCCACACGAAAGTGCCGGCAGCACCAGCTTCCCAGAACTCTTGGTCAGTGCCTGGATCGCGTTGGGTATGGTTGTCTTGGCGTACAGCGTGGCCTGCTCCCTGTAAATCCCGGAGCCGCCTGCTATTTTTTGAAACTCCTGGCTTACTCCGTGGCTCAACAGCTCAATATCCCCCTTCTGCTTCGCTTGCTCAAAGTGAGCCACCGCCGCGTCGAATGCCGCCTTGTCGCCAACTTTCTCCGCTGCAGCTGAATAAGCCGCGTTCAGTTTTTTCTCCAGATCCTTGCACCCTGCGAGCAGCGAAGGTTCCTCGACGCGCCCCTCAAAACTGTGCAATGCATCCTGCGCATGCTGGATTCCGGCGGTATCGCCTTTGCTTTCCGCCGCCTGCGCGCTGTTGCGTATCCCTTCGAACTCTTGCTGCTCCCCCGCATGCATTTGTTTCAGCAGTTTGTCGTGCGTCTTGCTCCACTGTTGGGCGGAATCCAGCTCCGTCTTTGCAGCGCGGAACGAGCCAGCCCGGATAGCGCTTTCCACGGAACTTACTGTTTGGATCGCCTTTTGCACGCCAGGCAATTGCTTCTTCGCGTCGTTGCTCTGCGGTCCTTTGCGCTTTATGACTTCCTGGAACTGGTCTTGCGCTTCCGCCCAGTTTTCGTCCTTAACATCCTGCATCGCCGTATCGTAAAGTTTCTGGTCGTTACCCGTCTGGCGGATCTTGCTCAGGTAACCTTCAGCCTGCGGTTTGAGCGCCGAGCCCGCAACATTCATATCGATGATCGCGCGAAATTCCTTCCGGGCTTTTTCATAGTCTTTCGCCTGATACAATTTCACGCCTTGATCGAAGTGATCCTGCTCCTGCTTCTGGAGGTCGCCGGCGCTCACATTTGTTTTCGTCGCCTCTAGCTCGCGCGAAGCGTCGGCCGAGTGCCACAAGTTCATCTGAATGATTTCTTGAAAGGACTGTTGCGCGCTCGCAAAATCTTTCTTGTCCTTCAGCAAACTCTCGGCTTCGTCAAACCGCCTTTGTTCGTCCGAGCGCTTCTGATCAATCTGGCTTACTTGCTCGGCCGCTTCCTTTTGAAGGGGGCCCTTGTTCTTCGCCAGCCCCTGCCAGACCTGTTCGGATTGATCGAATTGGCGGTTCTGCCAGAGCTCTGCTGCTTGCTGCTTCAGCTTCAACTCGGTGGCGGACGGAGGCCGCTTGATGGGGTCCGAGGGCCAAAGCGCAACCGTCAATACGGCTGCCATCAACACGCCGATTCCTGCCAGCACGGGTGGCTTTCTCAAGATTGGCAGCACTTGAGCGAGCAAATCCGCCCCGGGCTTGTTCTTTGCCGGGATTCCTGGGGCGGCTGGCACGGCCGCCGAACTATTGCGCGCGCGCGGGTCGAGGGGAACGCCTGTCGGCGTAGCCGATTGTCGAACGGATGGCCCGGCGATGACCGTCGCTCCGGCGATTTGTGTCTTGTCTGCGGAGGGTCCCTTACTGTCGGAATCCGTACGCTTCGGAACCGCCGTGTCTTTTCTCGATGAACCCTTCTGCCCCGGGCCAATGACGCGCGTAGCCGAAAATCCCACGGCCGGAATATTCTGGGCTGAATCGCTCACCTCTGTCAGGCCGGCGGGAATCGGCGACGTCTTGCCGGCCGCGGGCCTGTCTTGTTTCGCGGGCGCGCCTGTTTTCGGCACGCTTGTCTTCCCGGGATAAACCTGGGTTCCACCGCTTTGCTGCCCGCCGGCGAGCGACGAGATCTTCCCGCGTAGCTCCTGCATCCGTGGGTCGGAGGGTTGCAGAATTTGTGTGGCCATCACTTCGTTGAAAAGTTGCGTCGCCCCCGCATGGTCGCCCTTGTTCACCAGCGTCTGCAGCACGGCGACTTTCCGCTCCTGCTCTTCTTTCTTTTTCCGTTTTTCTTCCGCGCCTTGCAGCAACTGCGTCACGTTGGGATCGGAACCCATGGTCTCCATGGTCTGCTGGGCCAGATCGATGGCGTCCGTAATCTTGTCTTGATTGATTTTGCTGTTGATTTCCCGCACTCGGCGCTGCATCTCATCGCGAGCCCTCTCGCGGTCGTCCTGCTCCTTCTTCAGTGCCTCCGCTTCCGTTGCCAGTTTGCGGAAGCCGTCGTGTTTCGGAAATTCCTTTATCGCTTTGCGTGCCGTTTCCAAGGCCTCGACATAGCGCTCGCAGAGCAGGAATCCCTGGATCTGTTTTTCCCGCTCCTCTTCTTTTCTCTTCTGCTCCTGCTGCGCGACTTCGCCCTGCGCGTAATTCACCAGTTCCTTCAGTTCGTACTCTTGCGGAAACTCCTGGAGCAGAGGCTCGCCTTTCGCTACTACCTGCTTGTATTTCCCCGCTCCCAACAGCGCGCGCAGCGCCGTGATCTCCACCTCCAGCCGCTGCTGGCGTTTCTGTTCCTGTTCCTCCTGAAGGGCCAGGTTTTGCAAGTTCTTTACTGCCGTGTCCTGCGGGTGCTTCTGCAGTAAGGCGTCCAGCGCTTTCCGCGCTTCGGAAAAATTCTGTTGCCCCAGCAGCTTGCGGACCTCCGCCATCTGGCGCTGTTTCTGTTGTTCGCCCTGGTCTGTCCTTGCCGATTCCTGCAGTTTCTTCAGTTCCGGTTCGTTCGGGAATTCCTGCAATGCCGCCGCGAGCACGGTCAGGCATTCGTCGTAGTTCAGTTCGGTCCAAAGAGTACGCGCGCGATGCAGGATTTCGCCCAGTCTCTTGCGCTTCTCCCGGCGCAGTTTCTCTTCCTCGATCTGTTTGTTTAATTCCTGCGCTTGCGGGTTGGCGCCGTCAAGCTCAAGCGCCTGCCCCAGTGCGGCTGCGGCTTCCGTGAGCGCCCCTTCGGCCAGCCGCTGCTTGGTCAACTTAAGTTTCTGCTCCAATTGCTGCGCTTTCGCGGCCGCCGCTTCCACTTCCGTAAGCAGCTTATGTGCGGGCTCGTGCTTCGAATCCAGTCCCAGCGCGGCCTCGGCCTCGGCCTTGGCTTCTCGTATTTGCCCGGCTTTCAGGAAACCTTGCCCACGGCTCAAGTGTTCCTTAAGCCTCGGCAGAATCTCCGAGCGCCTAAGCTCAACGGAAACCTTCTCCAGCATGCTTTTTGCCTGGGAGTTTCCAACGTCAATGTGAAGCGCCTTGCGAAGCAATGCTTGCGCGCGTGGCAGGTCCTGCGCCGCCACCAATTGCTGGCAATCCGCCAACAATCCCGATACCGTAGCCTGCTGCGCCGCTTTCCAGATCGGCTCGATCGCGTGCAGCAAGTCCTCCATCGACTGATACCGGTCTTCGCTTTTCTTCTCCAACATCTTCCCGACAATCGGCACCAGCTCTTCTGTGCATTCGGGCGAGAGGCTCATCAGATCTTCGGGCTTCTCATAGATGATGTGGAACATCAGCTCGGCTTCGCTGTCGCCGATGAACGGCCTGCGGTAGGCGAGCAGTTCGTAAAGCGACACTCCCACGGCCCAGATGTCGGATCGCGCATCGGCCCGTTCGCCTTTGTAAAGCTGGGGAGACATGTAAGCGCGCGAACCAATCATCATGTTCGGTTGCGTCATGGACATGTCCGTGAGCCGCGCAATCCCAAAGTCCACGACCTTCACGACGCCTTCCTTCGTCACCATGATGTTTGCCGGCTTCACGTCCCGGTGCACCACGTTGTGTTGGTGTGCATACGCCAGGGCGTCGCAAACGCGCACAATGTAGCCAAGCTTGACCGACAACGGCAGCACGGGATGCTGCTCGATAATCCGATCCAGGCTCTCCCCTTCGAGATACTCCATGGCGATAAAAGGTGTGTTCTTCTCGTGACCTAGTTCGTAGATCGTGACGATGTTGGGATGCTGGAGCGCGCCCGCGGATCGCGCTTCCTGGTAGAAGCGATCGAGTAGATTCGATTGTGCGCTTGGCCCCCCCGTGATTGTCTTTAGCGCAACGAGGCGATCGATTAGAGGGTCGCGCGCCTTGTAGACCGCGCCCATGGCTCCGCGGCCAATCTCAGAAATGATTTCGTACTTCCCTAGATACTGCACACACACACCCCTGTCGGCCAAATGGTAACAAAATTAGGGCCAAACCACCTCTGCGGTGTGCAGGCCCGGTTCCCACCAGGAGGGTAGTGATCCCGGGGCAGGATTCGCTTCCCGGAACCCTCCCTCATAGGCTCCAACTCATTGAAAACAGGACCGAAAGCTACCAACACGGAGAAATTTGACCACTTTGAGAATCCGCGTAGCGGGCATCCGGAAGCAGCTAGCTGTTTGCCGGCGGGTGATTCCCACCCCGGGATAGCCCCGTTTCGCAGGTAGGGACACCCCCGGAGTTCCGAAATTGTCTCAGTTTTTTCACACTGGGCCAGGGCGGTCATGCTGGGTTATCTACGTTATTTTACTAAGCTTTTGGGAATTTGCTCACACACTTGTATTGGCCCTGGCCACCAGCAGAATAGCCAGCAAGTAGAAAACGAACATCAGCGCCAGATACGTTTTGGCTTGCGGCTTCGCGCCTTGAAATTCCTTCCACGCCAGTACTCCCCAGAGCGCCGCTACCATCGGAGCTGACTGGCCGATCGCATACGAAATGGCCACGCCGGTAAAATTTGCGGCCACCAGGTTGAATACCGTCCCGACTCCCCAGATGGCTCCGCCCAGCAGTCCGAGCATATGACCCGTAGCAGGGCCTCGAAAAAACTCGCCGAAATTCACCGGCTCTCCCACGAGAGGTTTCTTCATGAAGTAAATATTCCAGATAAAGCAGGAGACAAGCGCGCCCAACGTCAGGAAAACTCCGACGCTGTAAGGACCCAAAGTTTTGCCTTGGCTCATCGCGTGCGCGACAAACGGCGCCCACAGTCCCATCAGGACTCCCGATACGATGCACGTCGTAATGCTCTTCTTCGATGCCGCTCCGGCAACCTTCGCCAGCGTCCCGTACGCCTTGCCGTCCATAATCACCGCGATCACCGCGCAGGCCACTCCCACCGCGAGCAATCCCGCATTCCCCTTCGGCTGTTGCAAGTAACTGGTGATCACCCCAACCACCAGCGCGATTCCAATCGAAACCGGGAACGCGATTGCCAGCCCCGCCATGTCGATAGCTGCGACCAGCAAGAGATTCGCCAGATTGAAAACCGCTCCGCCCACAAGCGTGTAAACAATGTTCATTCCGTCCGCCGAATGCACATTGTTCAGAAAACTGCTCGCGTCATTCGAAGTGCTGCCCATCGTAAACGCCAGCACCACGGAAATTAGAAAAATGCCGAGAGCGTAGTCCCAATAGAAGAGTTCGAAGCGGTAGTTCTTGACGCCTTTGAAGGTATTCGCCCAGGAGCCCCAGCAAATGGCCGTCGTAATCATCATCAGGAGAGCAATTTCCAGGCTATGTGGCGTGTACATGAATCTCCCGTTCCCAGGCGAGACACTTTAGAGCGAATTCCCAATTCCGCGCTTGCGGCAAAACTCAACGTCAGAACACACCCAGCGCAATTCCGGCCCGTCCGTGCTTATATGCACGGCGAATCGCGGTGTCAAGGAGAATCCCCCGGTCGCGCTACGCCTTGTGTGCCCCCTCACAAGCGGGCCACGCCTGTTTCGCCGCAAATTTACTATATAATTCGCGTTCCGCCTCGCGCCATCGCACGGCGTAGACATAGCGGAGACAGCAGGAGCGACGATGCCGAACCAGTCCTTCATTGCCGTGGTGGGCAGCGCCAACGTGGACCTGACAACGTTCAACGATGTCTTCCCGCGCCCCGGCGAAACTATTTTCGGAAAAAAGTTCGACCTCGGCTTCGGCGGAAAGGGCGCCAATCAAGCTGTCGCCGCTCGCCTGTGCGGCGCCTCCGTTGCCATGATCGCTAAAGTAGGCAGCGATCTCTTCGGCCCCGCCACCATCGCCAATTTTCAATCCCAGGGCATCGATGCAAGCCACGTGCGCATCGCCGAAGGCGTTTCGAGCGGCGTTGCTCCCATTTTCGTCGAGCCTGGCGGCCAGAATCGCATTATCGTCGTCAAAGGCGCCAATGACACCCTCTCGCCGGAAGACGTAGATGCCGCCGCCCCTCTCCTGCGCAAAGCGGATACCATGGTGATGCAGTTTGAAATTCCTTTGGCTACTGTCTATCACGCAGTTCGCTTCGCCGAGTCGGAAGGTATCCGCTGCATCGTGAACCCCGCACCCGCTCAGAACGTCGATTTCAAGCAGTTGAGCGGCGTAGATTATTTCATCCCCAACGAAACCGAAGCGGAACTCATTACCGGGATGCCCGTTCATTCGCTCGAGGAAGCCACCAAGTGCGCGAATTTTTTGCTTCGGCAAGGAATGAAGCGCGTAGTTCTCACGCTCGGCGAACGCGGCGCGCTTCTCGGTGGCCCCGAAGGCACCGAATTGATTCCCACTTTCAAGGTGGATACCGTCGATACCACCGGCGCCGGCGATGCTTTCATCGGCAGCTTCGCCGTATTTCTCGGCGAAGGCCTGCCGGAGAAAGAAGCTCTGACGCGAGCGAATTTGTACGCGGCGTTGTCCACGACCGGGGTTGGAACTCAAAAATCCTTCGTCAGTCGAGCCGATTTCGAAGAGGAATGGCTGATTCACAGCACGCGCCGGTGAACGCCACCGGCTAAAGTGATAAGATTTCTATGGATGAAGCTTTATTCACGAAGGCTCTCTCCATCAGGTCTGATCCACCATGTCTGAATTGACCCGAGACCTCGACCGAACGCTGACGCGCGCCCCCCAGGATCGGCTTCCTTCGGCCGATTCCGCACTCGCGCACTTGCGCAGCCGCCCGCTCGACGCCAATCGCGGTGTCCCTCTGAATCTCGATTGGATTGAAGACGTCCGCGTCAATACCAGCGCCGTCGAACGCCGCGCCCAGACTCTCGTAACCCGGCGCACTGTAAAGAAAGATTGGCAAGCCGCCTGGCTTCTCCGCGCAATTTCCTGCATGGATCTGACCACGCTTTCCGGCGACGACACCGACGAGCGCGTCCGCCGCCTCTGTGCCAAAGCCCGCCGGCCGCTTCAACACGATCTTGTCGCGAAATTAGGTATCGAATCACTGGATCTTAAAGTCGCCGCTGTCTGCATCTATCACGTCTTTATCGAAACCGCGCGTCGTGCTCTCGAAGGCAGCGGCATTCGCGTTGCGGCCGTCTCCACCGGTTTTCCCGCCGGCCTCTCTCCGCTCACTGAACGTGTAGACGAAATCCGCCGCTCCGTCGAGGCTGGCGCGGATGAAATCGATGTCGTCATCACCCGCGCCCACGTCTTTGGCGCAAAATGGCAGGCTCTTTACGACGAAATTGCTTCTTTCAAACACGCCTGCGGCCCCGCTCATCTCAAAGTCATCCTTGGCACCGGCGATCTTCTCACGCTCCGCAACGTAGCCCGCGCCAGCTTTGTCGCCATGATGGCGGGCGCGGACTTCATCAAGACCTCCACTGGCAAAGAGTCTGTGAACGCCACGCTTCCCGTCGGCCTCGTCATGACCCGCGCCATTCGCGAATTTGCCAACCAAACCGGCTTCGCTGTCGGTTTCAAGCCCGCCGGCGGCATTCGAACCGCCAAGCAGTCGCTTGAATGGCTCTCGCTCATGAAAGAGGAACTCGGCCCATCCTGGCTGAAATCCGATCTCTTCCGCTTCGGCGCCAGCGGCATGCTCGCCGATATCGAGCGCCAGCTCGAACACCACGTCACCGGCCGCTACTCTGCGGATTATCGCCATCCCATCGCATGAGCCCAACCAGATGAGCATCGTCGAAAAATTCGTGACCATGGATTACGGCCCCGCGCCCGAGGATCCCCGCGAAGCACTCGCCTGGCTCGATCGCCACAAACGCCGCTTCGGCCATTTCATCAACGGCGCATGGCGCCCTCCGCAAGAGTCAAAATATTTCGACACTACCGATCCTTCCACCACCGAAAAACTGGCCGACATCGCTCAAGGCTCATCAGCCGACATTGATGCCGCCGTTAAATCCGCTCGCGCCGCGCTTCCCGCATGGCAATCGCTTTCGAATCACGCGCGAGCTCGCTATTTGTACGCGCTCGCTCGCCAAATCCAAAAGCATTCCCGCCGCCTCGCTGTTCTCGAAACGCTCGATAACGGCAAGCCCATTCGCGAAAGCCGCGACATTGATATTCCGCTGGTCGCGCGCCATTTTTATCATCACGCCGGCTGGGCGCAGCTTCTCGCACAGGAATTTCCAGGCTACGAAGCCTGCGGCGTTGTCGGCCAAATCATCCCTTGGAATTTTCCGCTGCTCATGCTCGCTTGGAAAATCGCCCCGGCCCTCGCGACCGGAAACACCGTCGTTCTAAAGCCCGCCGAATTTACGCCTCTCACAGCCCTCGCGTTCGCCGAGATCTGCCAGGAAATTGATCTTCCGCCAGGCGTCGTCAATATCGTTACGGGCGATGGCTCGACAGGCGAAGCCCTGGTCGCTCATCCCGGTGTGGACAAAATCGCCTTCACCGGTTCGACAGAAGTCGGCCGCGCCATCCGCAAAGCCACCGCCACAACCCACAAAAAACTTTCTCTCGAACTCGGCGGCAAATCTCCCTTCATCATTTTCGAGGACGCCGATCTCGACTCCGCCGTCGAAGGCCTCGTGGACGGCATCTGGTTCAACCAGGGCCAGGTCTGCTGCGCCGGCTCTCGCCTCCTCATGCAAGAGAGCATCGCCGAACCCCTCATCGCCAAAATCTGCGACCGCATGAACACACTCCGCGTCGGCCCGCCGCTCGATAAGGCCATCGACATCGGCGCCATCATCGCCCGCGTTCAGCTCGACCGCATCCAGCGTCTCGTGGATCAAGGCGTTGCCGAAGGCGCAACGTGCTGGCAGCCGCAAATCCCCATGCCCTCGCGCGGCCTCTATTTTCCGCCCACCCTTCTCAGCAACGTCCATCCCACCAGCATCGTCGCACAACAAGAAATTTTCGGCCCCGTTCTCGCCGCCATGACCTTCCGCACTCCTGCCGAAGCCGTCGAGCTGGCCAACAACACCGCCTACGGCCTCGCCGCCTGCGTCTGGTCCGAAAGCATCAACGTTTCTCTTCAAATCGCTTCGCAACTTAAAGCAGGCGTTGTATGGGTCAATTGCACCAATCTTTTCGACGCCAGTTGCGGTTTCGGCGGCTACCGCGAAAGCGGGTACGGCCGCGAAGGCGGTCGCGAGGGCTTGCTCGAATATCTCGAGCCGACCTGGTTCAAACACGCGCCTCAGCTCCACTTGCGTCCCCTCGCCATCGATCAACCTCCCGAGCAAATTTCCGAGCCTGCAGACTCTCCGACTTCTGCCCTCACTCCAAAAATCGATCGCACCGTAAAACTCTTCATCGCCGGCAAACAAGCCCGCCCCGATTCCGGATATTCCTTCCCCGTCCGCGCCGCCGACGGCCGCCTCCTCGGCGAAGCTCCTCTCGGCAATCGCAAGGATATTCGCAACGCCGTCGAAGCCGCCCGCAAAGCTACTGCCTGGCCAAAATCCTCCGCCCACACCCGTGCCCAAGTCCTCTTCTACCTCGCGGAAAATCTCAGCCAGCGCCGCGAAGAAATCGCCGCGCGTCTCTCAGAAGTTGTCGGTAAAGATCAAGCGAACTCTGAAGTCTCTCTCGGCATAGAACGCATCTTTTCTTACGCGGCCTGGGCCGATAAATTCGATGGCGCCATCCACAATCCGCCCTTCCGCAACGTCACACTCGCCATGCACGAACCCATCGGCACCATCGGCATTCGCTGCCCCAGCGAAGCTCCGCTCCTCGGCTTCCTTGCCACCGTCGTGCCCGCCCTTGCTATGGGCAACACGGTCATCGCCATTCCCAGCGAAGTCTATCCGCTCATCGCCGGCGATCTATACTCCCTCTTCGAAACGTCAGATCTTCCTGCCGGGGCTGTCAACATTGTCACCGGCCGCCCCGCCGAGCTCCTCAAAACTCTCGCCGAGCACGACGATGTGGACGCCATCTGGTGCTTCGCCGATGCCCCCACCTGCGCCACCGCCAAATCCCTCTCCATCGGCAACCTAAAACAAGTCTTCACCAACGAAGGCCGCGCCATCGACTGGTTCAACTCCGCGCCCTTCTCCGACCGCTTCTTCCTCCAACACGCCACCCAAATCAAAAACATCTGGGTCCCCTACGGCGAGTAACAGCACCTAGCACCAGTTCAGTGAAAATCAGTATTCTCGAAACCAGCGGAATTTCTCCCACTAGCCTCGCGAAAGTTGGTCGTTGACATTTAACTAGAACGTTCATAGCATTGATTTACCGTTCCTCGATTCCACTATCCGTAAAGAGAGGAGCACATGAAGACTCGAATTTTGGTTGTAGTCGTAATGACACTTACTCTAGTCGTTGTGTTTTCACTTTCGCCGACGCACCACGCACAAAACCTCAAGAGCATAGTGACGGCAGTCGCTTATGTTCAGGACGAAGCCCCAGTTCAGATCAATTCGGCCACGCACGGTACGGACTTCCTGTTTAGCAAGGCCGAGGTTAAAAATGTCTCCGAGCATGCCGTACGTTCCGTGACCTTTGGAGTTTTCATTCACTCCTCAGCCAGTGACCATGAGGCGCCGATTATGGCATCGAGTCGGGAAATCCCAACACATCTTAAGCCAGGCGAAACACGCACTCTGGATGTTTTGGATCTCACTCTGGATCAAGCTCAGGCGAAGGCAGCACAACTTAAATCCGACTCTGTTATAGCTGAGTTTGGGATTCTCTCCGTCAAGATGGATGACGGAACCACTTGGAGCACTGACGCTGAAAGGAACGGAGGCTTCGGCAGGGTAAATGCGGCGGCAAACCGCTCCGCTGCCGATATAATCCACTGCTCACCCACGCCGTCCTCCAAACTCAGAGCATTACTAGATCGGGTTATCCCGTCGCTCGCCGTGGTGCTTGCCCAAGGCTACACTTGCGCAGGCTCAACAAATGAAGAGCTATGTACTAACATGGGACAGTCCTGCACAAACAGAGTATGCACCCACCTGGAAGTACTGAACGGTACTTGTCCGAAGCAGAATTGCAAGCTGATACCTTAAGAGAGCGCTGGCTGGGGCCGGGTGCCCCACGTGTCGGTTTTACACGTGGGGTTTTCCTCCGAATCGCCCCGCCATCAATATCCGTAAGCGACCCTCCGAAGCTTCTTCGAATCAACCCCATCAATCTACTACAATCGAACAACGCAAACTCCACCGCTAGGAGTAGCCAACTCTAGTCTGGATCAAACTCCTGCACACGGTGATCTGGCTCTTCTTCGTCGCCTGCATCGTGGCGATACCAATCGCGGCGCAGCTGCGCCGCTTCCGATGGGCCGCCGCCCTCACCGCCTTAGTGCTGGTCGAATGCGTAGTCCTCGCAGCAAACCACTTCCGCTGTCCCTTGACCGACCTCGCCGCCCGCTACACTTCAGACCGCGCCGCCAATTTCGATATCTACCTCCCGCTCTGGCTCGCCGCTCACAACCAAACTATCTTCGGCGCGCTCTTCTTCGCCGGCGCAATCTTCACCCTCTTCCGCTGGTTCCGTTCGAGCTAAACATCCTCCCCTTGAACTCTGATTCATTTCTGCTATACTCGTTTCAGGCATTTTTGGGAGAAGTTTCGCGCGGCAGCCTCTCTGCCGCGTTTTTATTTTTGAGATGCCATAGCGAAGCCACCCGGCGCCGCACGGCTCCTTGATCTCCCGTGAATCCCGGATTGCACACAGCGAGCAAATGTTGCGCAGCGCAATGGGTTGAGGCCTCCTACCCTTGTGTCGAACCTCATCCAGTCCTGCCGTCGATCTCCGTGTGAACGTGGCGCAACTTGGCGAAGGAAGCCCTGAGTTATGTTTACCTGTAAACTCCCTGGAATCAACACTTACAAGATCGCCCGCAAGTGTTGCATCTAAACAACTTACGGCAAACCTAACCTATTTAGAATCAACACATACGAAAATAGGGGGGAGGGGTGGGTACGGCTAGCTTACAGGCTAACCGCCAACCTGCCGAGTAATCCGCAGCGAACAATCCGGCCTCGAGTTCCGCGGGTCTCTGGATCCAGTTGACGACGCCGGCAGTTCAAAATCACCTTTCGGAGCTGGAGGAAGTTTGTGTCGCGGTCGCAGCAGCCGGAGCCGCATCCTTAATCAATATCGGCCAGCGCGGAAACGCAAAATTGCCCGAAACGTCATCGATCACATTCACCTGGCAAACATAGAAGCCCGGCTTGAGCGTTTGCAACGGCAGATCGATCTGAAACACGACCGCCTTCCTGCTCGGATCGGTCACTTCCGTCGCCGCCACCTGTTTTGATTCGTAGACCTTCACATTGCCTTGCAGGAATTCGATGCTCGTCAACACGTGAATGGAATCGCGAGTTTGCGCAGCGGGAGCAGGCCCTGCTGTTGCCGCATTTCCTGATTGTGCCGGCTTCGCGGGCGCGGCCACGGCAACTTTCCCTTTTGCGGCGTCGTAAATTTCGTACTGCAAATACAAATGCTGGTCGCGTGTAAACACGTGCGTCACATTCGGCACGAGTTGCGTCTGGTCCTGAATCAGCGGATTTACGGCCTTTTTCTTCGGCGCGCTGGTAACCGGCGTGCGCAGGCTGCTGAGCACTACCGAGCTCATCCGCAGCGGCGCTTTGCGCAGGTCCGGAATCTGCACGTCCGTCTCGAACGAGCCCATGCGCCCCGTCTGGTTCTCGCGCACGATGAATTTCAAATGATAATTTCCCGGAGCGAGCACGAAACCCGTGTTGTACTGCACATTTTTTCGCCGCACTTGCTGCGTGCTGTCCACCGCGAGTTTCACAGTGTCGCGCAACTGCCCCACCGGCAACCGGCCCTTTTCGCCGAGTCGCACTTCGCCGATGACGTCGATGGTTGCATTGTCCTTATCTTTTTCCTGCACGAAAGGAATTTGCGAACCAGGCACTACGAGCGAGACCGCAAGATAATAGTGCGATTCATCCTCCCGAAAGTAAGCCGTGCCCGCGTAAAGCGGCACATCCGTCTGCGGCAGCTCAGCGGCGAGTTCGTCTTCCAACTGTTGCTCGCGGTCCGCGCGATTCAGGTGCACGAAATCTCTGCCCGCGTAATATCCGGGCCGGTATTCGAGTTTCACGTCCGCCCGGTTCACGGTCACGCGCAGCCGCCGGTATTTTCCGTCTTTCAGCGGATTCGCGCTCGTAAAACCGAGAACGTAATATGCCGAGCTATCTTTTTGCACCTGCGTGAAGACGCCGCTGAAATCATTTGTATCGAAGAACGCTTTGCCGCCGGTATCTGCCGCCAGCGTCGAGAGCGTCTCCTGCGACGCCGCATTGTTGCTGAAATCGCTCAATACCGCCGCGCCGGAATACGCCGCTTGCCCGTGGAGGCTGGCTGACTGCGCTTCCCCGCCCGGCGGGAATGCCTGCAGTCCGCGAATATCGACGGTATAGATCGAAACGTTGTTCTTCACCGCCGCCGCCGTTGCCGCTCGCAATGCCGACTGGTTGTCCGTCCCGGACTGGCTGATCCCATTGCTAAAGTAAATGAGCGATTTTTTTTGCTGAATTTTTCCAAGCGCTTCCATGGTCGATTGCAAAGCCAGCAGCTTCCTGTCCGCGCTGAAGGTGTTGTAGTCCGTGTCGTCTACGGTAAACGAGCCGCTGCTCTCCGCTGTCCCTTCCGCGCTTCCGGTGTCGCCGCTGTCGAATCCCTGCCCTTCGCCGGAGGAGTATGCGCTCAGAACGGAAAGTATTTTCGGTTTGTCATCCGTGAAGTCGAGATCGACACGCATGTTTGTCGCCAGGGAAACCAGAGCCACGACATCCGCGGGCTGCATCTGCGCATTGATATATTTCTTGGCCGCGTCCACGCAGCGGTCTATCTGTTCGGGCTCCATCGCCGAGAAATCGAAAAAGAGAACAATCACCCGCCGGTCGCGCGCGTCCATCACGGGCTTGTCGCTTTTCCGCAGCACGCCCGCGGGCCCTGCCTCGCCGGTAATTGTTTTCTCCGCTCCTCCCGCTGTCTCCAGCTCATCGACATTTTCAAAATCAAAAGTCGAAATCTCCTGCTTCCTGCCGTCTTCAAACAGCGTGAAATCTTCCTTCTTCAAATCGCGGACGAGGTTTCCCTTTTTGTCTCGCACCACCACGTTTGCTAGTACCAGTTCCGTTGTCACGCGGATCGCGGTTCTCGGCTCCTGCTCCTGCGAACCCGATTTCGTTGAAGCAGGCTGCGCCTGCTGCGCAAACGAAGGCGCAACGCCCTGCGCAAGAAGACTCGCAAGCGCAATCGCGGCAACTTTCTTTCTTGCTGAGATCATGGACATCGGCCTCAAAACCGGAACCTGGCCTGCACCGTCACGCGCCTCATCGTTCCTACTCCCGTCACTTCACCGTACGTGGTCGAGTTCACCGTCGTACCCAGGGCAGTGTAATTCACCATGTTGAAAATATTATTTGCGCTGATTCGCAGATCCAGAGAACGGAATTCTTTGATCTGGATGGTCTTATTCAACGACATGTCCAGCGTCACTTGCCCCGGCCCCTCCAGGATATTGCGTCCGGCATCGCCAAACGTCGAATCGCTGGCATTAACGCAGGTCGCGTTTGGATTGGTGGTCGTTTGAGGCTGACAAAATGCGGCTGTGTTGAACCATTCTTTCGTCGTTGGATTTGCGACGGAGAGGGACTGTCCCGCAATCCTGTTGGCGCGCAGGGATCCGCTCACGCCGCGCTGGATATCCAGCGTCCCTCCCAGGACGCGCACGGTAAACGGCAGCCCGCTCGCGAGCGTGAAATCTCCGCTCCACTGCCAGCCACCAAAAATGTGTGACGCGATTCCCTTTTGCGCGAACCTCCGGTTCTCACCGAAGGGGAGATCGTAAATCCAATTCCCGGTGAATTTCTGGCGCTGATCGAAACTCGAAAGTCCCCGGTCTGCGGCGATATCGAATGGATTTTGCGCAACGACCACGCCTCCTCCGCCGATGGACGAAGCGTCATCGATCGATTTGGAATAGGTGTAGTTTGCGGACAATGCCAATCCCTTGGCCATGCGCTTGCGGAACCGGATTGAACCGGAATGAAAGACCGAGTTCCCCGCCGACGATTCGTAATTGAAAGGTTGCAAGCCGGGAATCAGAAGCGCGCGCTCGGTGTCCAAACGTGTTCCTTTGGAGCCGTTGTAGTCTACGTTCATGACAATGCCGCCACGCAATTCGCGCTGCACATCCAGGTTCCATATCTGCACATACGGCAGGCGGTAATTGGGATCGATGGCGAAATTGTTCGTTATGGTTCCAGGCGAAATGCTTGGAAAAGCGTTTGCCAGGTGTAGAAAATCCGTGGTGGTGGCCGTGTTTGTGGCGGTTTCAGCAAAGGGCGGTTGAAACGCAAAATTCTGGATCACGGCGCCGTACTGCGCGAGATTGTAGTTGATGCCGTACCCGGCCCGCACAACGGTCGCTTTGAACGGCTTCCATGCAAGTCCAAGTCGTGGCGCGAAATTATTCCGGTCCGGATGGATCAGCGATGCGTTGAAAACACCGCTGTAAGGGCCGGTCTGTCCGGGTTCGACCGGCACAGCCGCCGTAAATCCTGGAGCAACATCCAGATTCGCAATCTGGTTTTTTGCTTCCGTGTAAGGGCCGTTGTATTCATACCGCAGGCCGAGTATCAGCGAAAAATTCGCCCGGATTCGCCAATCGTCCTGCACAAACAAGTCGTAGGAGTTGGCGCGAAAATTATAAGAATTCGTCCCAAACTGAATGCTGCTCTGCTGCGGCAAGCCGAGCAGAAAATCCGCGAAATCGCTGCCTGTGGCCTGCTGCTCCTGGCCGCTGACATAAAGCGCCGTGGCGAATCCCGTGAAGGTGAAACTGCCCGATGCGCTTCTTGCCGAGTGAAAGCTCTGCAAAATGCGGCGATAGTCGCCTCCGAAGCGCCAGTTGTGTTTGCCGCGATTCCAGATGACGTTGTCGGACAGGGTGTAGGTCTGGTCGAGCTCGCGGCGCGGCGTCGGATCGTTCATTCCAGAGAAGGACGTGAAGTTGATCCCCGGAATACCCCAATCAAAGGGAGTTGTGGAAACGCCGCCGATTTGCGCGGCGCCGGCGACATCCAGAACGTTGGAATACAAATTCGTTGTCGAGACATGGTTGTGGTTGTAATTGAAGCGGAGATTATTTGTCACTCTTCCCTTGCCGTAGACCCAGCCCGCGTTGGCGTTCAATCCCTGCGTTCCCGTCCCGCCGGCTAGGGACGGAAAAGGGCCGATGATGTTGCTGGACGACCTGGACCAGCTCAGCCCCATATTCAAGTTGTTTCGCGGCCCGCGCCGTCCGCCTCCGCTCCTTCCGCCTGCGCCACCAAGATTCCTCAGTGTGGGCGCGGCGCCAAAATTATGGATGAGCCGCACACTGACCGAGTCCGAGTTAGCCTCGGCGGAAGTTACGTAATGAAAATTCTGCGTCGCCACCGGCAAATTCGGCAACGGAATGTAGCTCAAGAGAGACTGAGCTTGAAACGTGATGAGGGCGGGGTCCATCACGTTGGGTTGTCCGTTGAAGTTGAATTGCTGCCCCGTAGACGGATCGTAAATCGGGGTCGTCAGCGCGGAAAAATCTCCTCCGCGTTCCGCTGCGGTCGGGACTGTTGAAAACGCGTCGTACGGCGAGCTTCCGCGCCTGCCGTTCCAGCCCACGAAAAAGAATGTCTTGCTGCCGCCGTTGTAAATTTTCGGAAAGTTCAACGGGCCACCGACGTTGGCTCCAAAGCGGGCCTGATTGTAATCGGCCCTCGGCAGCTCGATGCCGCTCAACGAGTACGGCCTGGCATCCATTGCGGAAGTATCGTCAGAAAAATAGAGGAAACCGTGCGGCTGGTTCACGTTGAACCCGCCGCGGCCCAGCCGGATGACCATTGGTCCCCCGCCACCTGGACCACCGCCGAATCCTCCCCCGCCAAAACCTCCGCCACCGCCGAAACCTCCGAATCCCATTTGCTGCGCGCGATCGCGAAATTCCTGGATGCGGTCCTCGAGTTCGCTTTCGTTGCCCGCACCGAAATCCTGCGTGCGCCCTTGCACGCCGCTGATACTTACCGATTCCGTGGGCGCGTCCGCTCCAGCGCCATTGAGCGGAAGGCCGGCCAGATCGCCCGCCGATGGATTCTGACTGCCGCCCGCCGCAGCGGAATCACCGCCGGCGAGCGCCGCCTCCGCGGAGTCCATCGTCAAGCTTTGGAAACCGCGGCCGGCAATTGCCGCAGCCACAGCTGCGCTGCGTTGATCGGTATCCTGCTGTTGCCGCGACGCAAGGATAAGTTCGAAGTCCGCTTTGCCTAACGGGCTATCCGGATTCAGTACGACTTCCTGTGTTTGCGCCGCGAATCCCATAAACTCAGTGCGCACGACGTATCTTCCCCGGGGCAATCCGACGAACACAAAAGTCCCATTGGATACTGTCGCTGCGGTGAATTTCTTTCCCGTCAGAGTGTTGGTCGCGCTGAGGGTCACGCCGGGCAGCAGCGTCTTCCCGCTGTGAACGCTTCCCGTAATCTGGTAGGAAGGCGTCTGATGCGCGGAGGAAATTTCCTGCGCACGAAGCGTTGCCAATCCGCACGAGGCAAGACTCAGCAGAACCAGAACCCGGGCGAACGATTTCAACGCGGCGACTCCGGCGGCTTCTGCGGCGGATTGTTTTCCTTTGGTGGGTTCGCGGGGCCGCCAGCCATTCCCATTTCCTGCATGCGCTTCCATTGTTCGGGACCAATGACCATCACGCTTTTCGGTTCGAATGCGTTGTCCTTCATTCCACCTCGGACGAACACGTGATCGCCAGCCTGGATGTCAGCCATCGTCACGCTGTCGCGTCCTTTTCGAAGCGAAGTCTCCTCGTTGAGTTCGATGGTTTGCGTCACGTTGTCCAGCCGCAGAATTGTCAGCTTCGGCGCATCGATGGCTTTCACTTCGCCGAAAACGTAATCCTGGCCGAGCACACCCATGGCCATCATTCTGTTGGGACCGCCGCCACGCCCACCTTGTTGCCCGCCACCTGGGCCGCCGAACCCACCGCCGGAACGCTCGCCGACCATTTCCGCATTCCACGTGTGGTCCGAGTTTTCTTCGCCGCGCACGAAGACTATGTCTCCGACTTTAAAATCGCTCAGCTTGGCCGCTTCTCTGTCTTTCCGGAATTGCGTTGTTCCGCTGATTTTTACGGTGACGACGTCGCCGTTCTGTGAGGTTATCTCGATCGATTGATCGTGAATCGCGGTCAGCTTGCCGAATACGCCGGGACGCCTTTCGCCGCCACGGTCCGGCGCTTGCGGCGTGCCTGGCGGCGGAGTGGTTGCAGGAGCCTGCGGTGGCGGTGCTTCCTGATGAGCCCAGGTCCCGCTCCCAAATGCGAGCAAACTCAAAAATGAAAAGTACAATAATCCAGACTTGATTTTCATTTCGGCCTTCCTGTTCCTAGCCCCATGAAACTGAATCTACGCCTTTCTCACGCCAAAAATCCCGTTTTTCTGCTCAATCCTCATTCCGCTTAGACGGTTGCATTCGCACTCCGCGTTTCTTCTTGTTTTCGTCAGTGATTAGAAGGCCGCGATCCCGGCAATCTCACTAAATTCCCCTGATTTCCTTACTTAGTTCCCGAAAAGCCGAATTTCCTGATGACTAGAGTTGGTGAAGCAAAATGCGGCGAGTCAAACGGCAACGGCCAGGGCAGCAACTCCCCTGGCCGCATCCGAACCACACGCTAACAACGTAAGCTGACGATTATTTCGACTTATAGTTGAAAGTAAGCTTGGTTTCTTCGTCCAGGACAAGGGGCCGCACAAAACTATATGAAGTGCCTGCTCGCGGGACATCGACCCGGACGGGCAACACGCCAGCCACTCGCCTTTGAAGGTCCAGCACGTTGGAAGAAGCCGTGCCGGCTTCAGAGGCCCGTTTCTTCAAATCGCGCTCGATGCGGCGCGACTCATCCCTGTCATCCTTGCCGCTCTGCACTTCGATGGATTCAGTCACAGCGCCCACCTGCATGGAGAAGTTATAGGAAGTTGGGTTGCTCGCGTCGTAGCTGAGCTCTCGCGCGGTTGCTTGGAACCCCGGGGAGGATGCCGTTATTTTCACGCGCCCGGAGGGCATGTTCGAAACGATCCATCGGCCGGAATAATCGGTCGATGCACTCCGCACTGCGCCAGTGTCCAATTGAGTGACGTTTATTCGCGCGTTTGCGATCATCGCTCCATTTGCATCCACGATGTAGCCGCCAATCTGCCCAGGCATCAACTGGAGGGGTGCGATCCCGGCGGCAATCCCGCCGCCCACACCCGCCTGGAAGGATCCAACTGGAACTCCCACAGCTTCGAAGCCCTGGTACGCCGGTGGCAAGAGGTTCGCTGCCAACGCATCGCCGCCGAAATCTTTCACCTTGTATTGCTCCGGGAGAAACACTTCCCACTGCAATACAGCGATAGGAACGTCCATCTTTGGCAGAGATATTTCCGAGCCTCCTTTTTTTGCAAACGGCGTCCCTGAGTGCATGAAAACGAAAGAAACTTCGTAGGCGCCGACCGGCCGGAACCCGGCTCGCAAGAGCGGCACGCGGTGTCCATCGGGAGCCTCCACCGGCTTAACCTTCTCTCCGGCAACTTCAGCGGTCACGATAGTCGCTCCGGCTGGCAACTCCACTTTCAAAAATGGCTGGACCTGATTCTTTACGGTTAGTTTCACTTCCGTGAGGGATCTTCCCTCGGTGGTGACGAGCGTAGTCACGACTGCCCGTTCGGCCACAGCCGCAAGCACGCTGCTATCGGGAAAGCGTGTCCACTCCAAAGACAGACTTGGATTTTCCGCCGGCTGGCGATGATAGCGAAACGCAGCCTGCAGAGGAGAACGCGCCAGCGAGCGCAAGTACGGATTGAGTTCTTTGAAATCCATGCGCTTCAGGCTTCCGCCCTCCGTCGCGGTGAGTTCCATGGTGCCGACGCCTTCGACCAACACTTCGCCGGTCTCCCGCTGGGATTTTTTCACGGTGAGGAACGGCACGTCCGCCTTGGTAGAGCCTATCGCTTTTTCCAAAGAGATCAGGAACTGGTGCCTCCGCTGCGCCGGCGCGTTCACTTTTAGGGTCAAGATTCCAGCCTGCACGTCGCTCGAATCCACTGATGCGCCGGACGCTCCGGTCACTTCATAACCGGCGGGAATCTCCACTTCAAATTGCGTTGGCTCACCTTGCACGACGGTAATATCGGCAAGCACCGCAAGGCGAATATCCGCCTCGCTGACGGAAACCAGTGTCTTCACGTTCGAAAGAAACCGCACCTCACGAGGCACGACGGGTGCGACAACTTCCCGCGTTGCCCACCAGAGGTTCGCGGGCTGCCCAGGAACGAGCGTGGCTTCAATCGTCGTGTTTCCGTTCGCTGATAGGCGGTTGGTAATCAATCCGGGGCTGATCCTTACATTCGTGTGATCGCCCGGAACCACAAGTGTGAGAAGTACGCTGCCCGCAGAGGGCACGGGCAGGATAAAGGATGCGCGGCCGGTTTCTATGCTCAAGGGCAATCCTGCTTGGAGCTCCACGGAAAAGTCCGCAGGACCCGCAAGAATCGCCGTCTGCGTTCCACCTTCTTGCTCGAGGGGCAGGCCCTTGCCTTCCTGCCGTGCATCCAGAATAGTCATGCCGGAGGTGAGCGCGACCTTCGTCTCACCGCTGTGGAATGTTTCGCCTTGCAACTGCACGGTTCCCATCACCGTCTCATTCGAAACGCGGAATTTCAAATCGGCACGTTTGATTGTGTAGGGGAGCGGCGCGGACGGCACTTTTTTTGGCGATTTGCCGGCCAGCTCAAGCAGGCGATTGTATTCGTCCAAAGGCAAGGTGACGTCTCCGACACCCGGAACTGGAGGAATCATTCGTTCCTGTCCCCATACTGGAAAACTCGCAAGCAACGCAAATACAAAGAAGATTTTTTTCATCGCCCACCTGCCTTTTTCTCTCGTTGAAAATTCAAGTCCGTGCTGGGAGCCTGGTTCTCGCCCGTGAGTTCAGAAACAAGGAAAAGAGACGGCCCTAATGCGGGAAACGAAACGTTGATAGGAAGAATCCCCGCGGCCTTGCCGCCTTGAAGCGCCATTCGGAAATTGTCGAACAGACTTTGCGCCGCGGCCTGATCCGCAACCACCTTCGATTCTGTAATCGCGGAGGCGTCAGCGCCTGGCGGTGGAGGAGGCGGCGCCGGAGCGTTGCTGACCGAATCCATGAATCCTGAAGCCGCGACAGGGGGATTCAGTGCCGCGGAGGCAGGAGCCTCGAAGGCCTCGGCGCGGAATGCGCCAGGTTCCGGTGTCACCTTGAAGAGCGGCGGATGATAAACGAGCAATCCCGTACGCGATACGGGCAAATCCAGCGCCGGAAGCGCCAGATTGAACTTTCCTTTGTCGTTCCATGCGGTTCCCCGGCTGATGTAAACGACCTCGGCGGCGAACTCCGGCGATTCCTCGCCGGCGTGGGATTTTTCCAAAGGAAGCAACACGCTGCCGTCCGGCGATTGACCGGGACGAATGGGCTTCCCCGCCAACGACGCGCTCCACAGCATTGCTCCCGGAGGAAGCGTGATTTTGAGGAAATTCCGCTGGTTGTTGCGGACCGCGTAGCGCGCCTGCACCAGCATTTTCCCTTCGTTGGTGATCAAGACGTTGTAACGGGCTTCCGCGATGTTGGCCATCAAAACAGCCTGCGGCGTATACCGCGCCACGTTCACGGTGAGCGACCTGGGCGTCTTCGCGTCGCCTGCGCGAAATCGAAACGCAGTAAGCGAAGTTGACTGGCGGCTGGCCACCACTTCGCCGAGATCTGACGCGTCGGCATTTTCGAGTCCTTCGGACTTGAACTCCTTGATTTCTCCCGCTCCGAGAACTTCCACGGCCACTCCGCCTGTGTCGCGCTCGGCGTTCAGCAGTCGCAAAAGGGGAATCTCGATCTTCCCGTCGCGCGGACTTCGTGTTTCTCCGCTGACGATAAACTTGGCCGTTTGTTCGAGCGGCTCGAGGAAGGTAACGGCGAGCTGCCCGTCTTTCATTTCCCAATCGGCAACCATCGCTCCGGCCACCTGGTTGATAGTTACTTTGCCCGGAAGCGAGATGCGGACTTCGCGTGCCGCGCCCTGGGTCACCTCGACGTTGACCTCGGCGACGACTGTGGTGGTGTCTTCGCCCAGCCCGGTCAGCTCCGTGAGCGATCCGCGGAATCGCAACGCTTGAGAGCTCCGGTGATCTTCCGTTTTTCTTTTCCATGTGAATGCCAGCGGCTCATTCCCGCGGCCGTACGCCAGCCACTTGCTTTCGGTGGCTGACTCAGTCTTATCCGCCAGAAGCCCGCCGGTGAGTTTGATTTCGACACCCTGTTTGGGCAGGCGAACCGATGCGCGCGTAACGCCGGAAGGCGTGGAAGGAAGCGAAATGCTTTCTTCCCCGGCATTGGAGGCCACGGGCAATGCGATATCGAGAAGCAGCACGGATCGCCCTGGCCGCGAAAGGAGCGCGCAAAGTTGGTTAGAACCCTTCCCTGCCGCGAACGGCGCGAGCGAGACCAGCTTGCCATCCAGTTTTGCCTCGCGCACCAGCAAGCCAGCGGGAATCGGAACGCGAACCCAACCGTCCTTCAAGACATCCACGGTGAGGCTTGCGCGTCCCGAAGCCAGTTCGCCATCGATGCGCAAATCGTAATCGACACGCGTCAAAGTGGCGTCCACGGGCGGCGGCTCCGGCTCGCGTTCGGGCGGGTAGGCCCGGGCGTGGAGCGTCCGGTAGTCGCCGAGCGAGAGCACCACCCAACCCGGAGAATGCGAGGAAGTCTGCGCGAGAGAAGGGCTCGCAAAGAAAAATAGCGGGGTCACAATGGCCGCGATGCTGGTGAAGAACTTGCGAAGTAGCTGCGAAAACGAGATGAATACACGTGCTGGGCTCATAGTCGACACCTCTAGCTTCAAAGGAAATGCCTCGGCCGATTCTTTGTTCAACCCGGGGAGATGGAGGACAGTTCACGAGCAACCATCGCTGTTTGCGTCGCGCAGCGCGATTACTCCAGTTTGTTACCTCATTAGACTCAGCTCTCTGAACACTGGGTTGCTCGCGGCTGCATTCTTAGAACGAAATTGTCGAGGAAACTTGCAGAGCTATTTCCGCGCTCTGCCAACTATTGCGATGGGCCTGTTCGAGCTTCCTGCTGCCACTTTCGATTTGTCGCGCTATAATCCCGCTGTTCGAGCGCTCGGTGCCGGCCTGAGCGGTGCGGTAACGTAACCGGTGAAGCGCAGCATCGGTCTTAGGTGAGGAGGGCTCATGAACATTTTGGAAGGCGTTGAGTGCAAAGAGAACAGGATTACCAGGACTCTTGGGAGGCGGTCGTTTTTGCGCGTGACGGCGATAGCTGGTGGGGGAATAGTGCTGGCCGCGTATATCGATCCCATCGAGAACGTCTTTGCGAAAGTGCCGCAAGGGCCGCAGGCGCCCAACCTGAATCCAAATGCGTTCATTACTATTTCGCGGGAAGGGATCGCGACGATCATCGCGAAAAATCCGGAGCTGGGGCAGGGAGTGAAGAACATGCTGCCGATGCTCATTGCGGATGAGCTGGATGTGGATTGGAAGGACGTGCGAATCGAGCAGGGCGACGTGGACTTCGCGAAATACGGAGGACAAGTGGCGGGCGGGAGCACGGCGACACCGAACAACTGGCTGCCGATGCGACAAGTCGGAGCGGCGGGTCGGCAATTATTTGTGACGGCCGCGGCGCAAACGTGGTCCGTGCCGGAGTCGGAATGCACGACGGCGTCCGGGCGGGTCCACCATGCGGGGACGAAACGCAGCCTGGGTTATGGCGAGCTCGTGGAGAAAGCGGCCCAGCTAACGCCGCCTGCGCTGGAAAGCGTGAAGCTCAAGGATCCAAAAGACTTCAAGATCATCGGCAAGCCCAGCCGCGGCGTGGACGTTCCTTCGATCGTCTCCGGCAAACATCTTTATGGCATCGATTTCAGAACGCCGGGAATGCTGTGGGCCACGTTTGCAAAGTGTCCGGTATATGCGGGTAAGGTGGTGAGCGCGAATCTGGAGACGATCAAAGCGATTCCGGGCGTGCGGCATGCCTTTGTCGTGGAAGGCGGGACGGAATTGACGGGCCTGCTTCCCGGCGTTGCCATCGTAGCGGATACGTGGTGGATCGCGCACACCGCGAGTGCGAAACTGGAAGTGAAGTGGGATGAAGGCGCGACAGCGCAACAGAGCAGCGAACGCTTCGCGCGCGCGGCCGACGAGCTATCAAAACAGAAGCCGGGTTTTACGTTGCGCACCGACGGCGATCCCGAAGCATCGCTGCAAGCGGGGACGAAGGTTGTCGAAGGGGCGTATTCCTATCCGTTTCTCTCGCACGCGCCGATGGAACCGCAAAACTGCACGGCGGTCTTCAAAGATGGAAAACTCGAAATGTGGGTGCCAAGCCAGACGCCGCAGCGCGGATTGCCCCAGACCGCGAAGACTCTGGGCATCGCGGAAAGCGATATAACGATTCACTTGCCACGGATGGGCGGAGGATTCGGACGGCGGCTGACCAATGATTACATGATCGAGGGCGCGTGGATCGCCAAAGTACTGAACGGGACACCGGTGAAGCTGCTGTGGTCGCGCGAAGACGATATGCACCACGATTTTTACCGCCCGGGTGGCTTTCACTTTTTGAAGGGAGGAATGGATGGTTCGGGCAAGCTGGTGGCCTGGCGAAATCATTTTGTGAGTTATGGAGAGGGCGAACGGTTCGTGGCCGCTGCGGGAATTTCGCCGGACGAATTTCCTGCCCGCTTCATTCCCAATTTTGCCACCCATGTTTCGCTGATTCCGATGGGCATTCCGACAGGAGCGATGAGAGCTCCGGGAAGCAACGGGATTGCTTTCGTCATGCAATCATTTATCGATGAGCTGGCGCACGCGGCGGAGAAGGATCCAGTGGAGTTCCGGCTGGCGCTTCTGAGCAATCCGCCACTCGGGCTCGCCAACCGCCCCGGAGCGCCGCAGACGCCGGCCCCGTTCGTGTTCAACGCGGAGCGCATGAGCGGAGTGCTGAAGCTCGTGGCGGAAAAATCGAACTGGGGCAAGCGCAAACTTCCGAAGGGCACCGGAATGGGCGTGGGGTTTCACTTCAGCCATCGCGGGTATTTCGCGGAAGTCGCGGAAGTGGGAGTGTCTGCTGAGAATAAAGTGAAAGTGAACAAAGTGTGGGTTGCGGGCGACATCGGGAGCCAGATCATCAATCCGCTGGAGGCGATGAACGAAGCGCAGGGCGCGGTGATCGAAGGCATGAGCCACGTGATGAATTGGGAGATCACGATCGAAGGGGGACACGCAGTGCAGAGCAACTTCAATGCCTACGAACCGACTCGCATGAACCAGGCGCCACCAGAAATCGAAGTGCATTTCCTGACGACGGACAATGCACCGACAGGACTAGGAGAGCCGGTGCTACCGCCGGTTTTGCCGGCGATATGCAACGCCATCTTTGAGGCCACGGGGAAGCGTATTCGCTCGCTGCCGCTGGCGAAACACGGCTACAAGTGGGCCTAATTAGCGGCTGCGCGAGAGGCATTCGCAGGCGTAACACAACATCGAACACTCACAAGGCGCACTCGTAAAGTTGCGGGATGGTTCCGAGCATGTGAGAATCCCACCATGCTAAACACGAAAACCTCGTCCGCGTTCGCAGCGCTATTCATCTTAGTTTTCAGTGCCGCAGTCGCAGACGCGCAAATCACACGGCCTGACTCCGAAAAACAGCTCGCGCGAGACATTTACAAACAATTCATAGAAATCCAGTCCGGCTTCACGACCGGTTCCACTACGCCGGTGGCGGAAGCCACCGCTGCTCGACTGAAAGCCGCGGGCTTCTCCGACTCCGACATTTTCGTTGGCGGCGCGATTCCGAAGAAAGCAAATCTAGTGGTGCGCTATCGCGGCACGGGCGCCCACAAACCCATCCTCCTGCTCGCCCACACCGACGTCGTCGAAGCCAAGCGGGAAGACTGGAGCATGGACCCGTTTCAATTCATCGAGCGCGACGGGTACTTTTACGGCCGCGGCACCGGCGATGACAAAGCCCAAGCCGCCGTGTGGATCGCCAATCTGATTCAATACAAACGCGAAGGCTTCAAGCCCGACCGCGACATCATCGTGGCGCTCACCGCCGACGAAGAGGGAGGCGGTCCATATAACGGCGTGAACTGGCTGCTGAAGAACCACCGCGAGCTGATTGATGCGGATTTCGCGCTCAATGAAGGCGGGTGGGGAGAAGAAGCACAAGGCAAGAAAATCTCGAACGATCTTCAGGTCAGCGAGAAATATGTTCTCAATTTCCGATTCGAGGTGCGCAATAAGGGCGGCCACAGCTCCATGCCCGTTCCCGACAACGCGATCTATCATCTAGCAGGAGCTCTCCAACGCCTTTCTCAATTCGGCTTCCCCTTAAAGACCAACGAAGTCACTTCCGCCTATTTTCTGGAAATGTCCAGGATCGAGCCGGGCCCGATGAAAACCGATCTGGCCCAAGCCGCGGCGAACTCGCAGGACGCCATGGAGCGTGTCGCAGCGGCTTCCACGGCCTGGAATGCGACGCTTCGAACGACTTGCGTGGCTACCATGCTCGAAGGCGGCCATGCCATCAACGCGTTGCCGCAACTTGCCGGCGCAACGGTGAATTGCCGCGTGCTTCCCGAGGACTCGCCAGAATACGTTGAAAGCACGCTACGAAAAGTTGTGGCGGACGAGCAGGTAAGCATCAAACAGATGAACGAGTTTTCGAAGGCGCCAGCTTCGCCGATGCGTCCCGACGTGCTCAAAGCCGTCACGGAAGTCACGAACACACTCTGGCCGGGCGTTCCAACAGTCCCAATCATGGTCATGGGAGCGACCGATGGGCGCTACCTTCGCAACGCCGGGATTCCGTGTTATGGCGTGCAGGGATTCTTCATGGACCGCGACGACATTCGCTTTCATGGACGCGACGAGCGCATGGCCGTGCGATCGTTTTACGAAGGGCAGGCGTTTCTATACGAATTGGTCAAGCGTCTTTCGAGTTCGGCAAGGTAAGGGCCAGCCCTGCAGCCAACCGCGGCGTCATGCAGTTTGCCGTAACTGAATGATGAGGTGATGCACACTCTTCGCGAGCTCGGCCACTTCTCCTCGCCCCTCAATCTCGAGTTCAGTCGCTCCGGCACCCTGGGCGGCATGATCCACGGCCTCCCGAAGGCTAATCAACGGTTTCACCACCTGGCGCGGCAAGATAAAGCTCACCCACACACTGAAAAGTAGCGTCACCGCGGAAACGATGCTCAAGGCCCACTCCGCCGAGCGCATGAGCCTGCGAGCCTCGCGATGGTCACTTTGAACGCGGTTCCAGTTTTCCGTCTCGAGTTCGGATAACACGCTCAAAACTTCCTGGCTAGAGTTTTGTAAGTCCGAAGCAACCTGCGCGAGAGCTGGATTGCCCGCCTGAACGGTTTCGCTGATCTGCGCGTCGAATGAACCGACACGGCTGCGCAGTTCGTCGATCAACAGCGCGCGCCGTTTGAGCCTCGCGCCGCGAAGCAGATCGTCGAGATCTTTTTCGTAAGCGCGGACCACGCTTCGAATGCGGTCTGCGTCTCCCTGCCCCGGCTGGGATATCGCCTCAACCGCCGCTGCAAATCTTTGTTCATACAAATTGAGGGACCCCAGCGCCTTTTGGGTTGCGGCGGTATCTTGCGGTTCCAGATCCTCGATCTGGCTCACAATCTGCTTGGTCTGGCCAAGGGATTCGCGGTTGGCAGCGAGATAGCTTTGGTCATGGAGGAGCAGATAGTTTCTTTCCGCGCGGCGCGCCTCGAGCATTTCGATGGACGCGCGTTGCGCCAGCGTGGCCGCTGGAGCATCCACATTGACGATGCGGTCCACGATCCAACCCATCTCGAACAGGTAATAGACCGCGAGGAAAATCACCGGCACCAGAATCAATCGTGCAACCGCCAAGCTGTAGGCCACTCTCTGCCGCAGCGAATTGCCAGGCGCAAGAATCTTGAATGTTCTCCGGATTCCGAGTCTCATAAGCCGGCTCCCTCCAGAGGCTCTTCTCTGGCGGCCCGATTGTATGCCAGCAACGCCGGGCGGCGCGCCCTTTTTGACTGGTTTCAACTCGGATCGCAGACAAGGTGATGGCCGCACTTCTCAAATCGCACATTGCGAACTGCGAAGAAAGACTCCCGTTCGGTGAGCCGGGCCCACGCCTTTTTTGCGAGGGTCGGTGAGTTTGAGTGAGACGCAAGTCAAGTGTTCGCGGAATATTCCCAGCAGAAATCCTGGGCGGTTTGGTTAAGTAACTTGCGTAGGCAAGCCGGACTAATGGGAACAAAGGTAGGCTCCAGACGTATCATTATATGTATCGTCAAGAAGGCAGGGACTGTGCGAGGAACCCTTGCTAGGGAGATGCCGGGGTGTCCGTTCATGGGACGATGATTCCCAAATGCGGCCAAGCAGGCGGCATCAGGCAAGAGGCAGGGTGCTGTAAGACATTGACAAACCGAGGCTTTAGGCGAATTCTCTTGGGCAAGGGAGTTGCGCCTAGTAAAGGCGATAACGACTATGGACATACAAAGACCATCTAACGCACGAGCCAAGAAAATCCGGCGGATCGCTTATGGGACCGTCGCAATTTTATTGCTGGGTGGGGTGACGTACGCGCTATCCAAGCTGAAGCCAGCCGCGCCTCTAGTGGACGCGGGAACGATCTGGTCCGACACCGTGAAGCGCGGGCCGATGGTGCGCGAAGTTCGCGGGCTCGGAACACTTGTTCCCGAGGACATTCGGTGGATAGCAGCGCAAACGGATGCAAGCGTGGCCCGCTGGGTACTGCGTCCCGGAGCCATCATCAAGCCGGACTCCATCATTATGGAGTTGAGCGATCCCACGTTGCAGCAAACCGCACTCGACGCGGAACTCCAACTGAGAGGCGCGGAAGCGGACCTGGCGAACCTCAAAGTCCAAGTGGACAGCGACCTGATGAACCAGAAAGCAACGGAGGCCTCTGTACGAAGTGATTACGAGCAGGCGAAAATTCAGCACGACGTGGATCAAAAACTGGTGAAGGAAGGTCTCACGTCACAGCTGATCGAGAATCTATCGGGAGTGAAAGAACAACAACTGGCGATTCGAGCCAAGCTCGAAGCCGACAAGACGAGGATTGCCACGGATTCCGGGAATGCGCGCATCGCCGCCCAGCAGGCAAAGGTTGATGAGACGAAAGCACTCTATCAATTGAAAAAGAGCCAGGTGGATGCGCTTCACGTTCGCGCGGGAATCGACGGAGTGTTGCAGTTGGTGCCGGTTGACGTAGGCCAGCGCGTGACGCCTGGCACGAACCTGGCGCGCGTGGCGGATCCGAAGAAGCTGAAAGCGGAAATCAAAATCGCAGAAACGCAAGCAAAAGACGTGACGATCGGGCAAAAAGCCTCGATTGACACACGGAATGGAATTGTAGGCGGGCATGTATCGCGCATCGACCCTTCCGTGGTCAACGGCACGGTGACCGTGGACGTGACTATCGACGAACCTCTTCCCAATGGTGCGAGGCCGGACTTGAGCGTGGACGGAACGATCACCCTGGAAAACCTGACTGATGTGCTGTACGTCGGCAGGCCGGTTCACGGGCAGTCCGACAGCACCATCGGCCTCTTCAAGATCATCGAGGACGGATCCGAAGCCGTGCGAGTGAACGTGAAACTGGGACGCAGTTCGGTCAACACCATCGAAATCCTTGACGGGTTGAAAGTGGGAGACAAGGTGATCTTGTCCGATATGTCGGCCTGGGACGCTTTCGACCGCATCCGGCTGAAATAATCGAAGAGAGTGGCCGGCGGGCGGGCCGCAAAAAGAATTCCGGATTTGATTTCTCTCATTCCGTAGATGTGAAGTTGTGCACTTCTTGCGGAGGCCCAGTGCAGACTCTCTGGCAAGACATTCGCTACGGGTTGCGAATGCTGGCGAGAAATCCGGGATTCACAGCGGTGGCCATTGCCACGCTGGCGCTGGGCATCGGCGCGAACACCGCGATATTCAGCTTAGTCAACGCAGTCATGCTGCAGTCGATTCCCGTACGTAATCCGCAAGAGTTGGCCGTACTGCGCTGGTCAGCACGCGCTCATCCTCAACACGCGGGTTCGAGCAGCTTTGGCGATTGCCAGTGGACGAAGTGGACCGACAAGGTCTCCGGCAGTTGCTCCTTTTCCTATCCGATGTTCAAGGAAATCCGCGAGCATGCGGAAGTTTTTTCGAGAGTTGGAGCGTTTGCAGGACCGGCGCAGCTCGACTTAACGGGGAATGGAACGGCAAGCATTGCGCGCGGCGAGGTTGTCTCCGGCGATTATTTTCAAACGCTGGGCGTTGCCGCCGCCGCGGGACGAACCATCGAACCAACGGATGAGCGACCGGGCGCCGAAGGCGTTGCGGTGCTGAGCTACGCCTACTGGCAAGGAGCCTTTGGCGGCGCCAAGAGTGCAATCGGCAAGGCCATCAAACTCAACGGTGTTCCCTTCACGATCGTCGGCGTGGCCGACCCTGGATTCACCCGCCTAACTCCCGGACATTCGCAGGACATGTGGCTGCCAATCTCGCAAGTGGGCCCTCTGCGGCTGCCATGGGGCGGCGGGCCGGAGAAAGAAAGTACGTGGTGGTTAACTGTTGTGAGTCGGCTGAAGCCGGGAGTATCGCTGGGACAGGCTGAATCCAACGTGAGTCTGCTGTTCCGCAATGAAATTATCCAGGAAAAGCAGCTGAAGGCCGAAGATGACCCACGGGTTAGCTTAACTGCGGCACAGAAAGGGCTCTCCGGCATTCGAGGGCAGCTCGAGCAACCACTCGCTATTTTGATGGCGGCGGTGGGAATCCTTCTGCTGATTTCCTGCGCGAACGTCGCTGGTTTGATGCTGTCCCGCGCGGCTGCGAGGCAAAAAGAGATTGCGGTGCGGCTGGCGCTCGGCGCTGGCCGCGGACGACTGGTCCGGCAGCTCTTGACGGAGAGCACTCTGCTCTCGTTTGCGGGAGCGGCACTCGGGGTACTTCTCGCGTACTGGGGCGCCAACGCCCTGGGAGCATTTGTAACGGCGAACCGGTACTCCAATTTTCAACTGAATGCCGATCCGGACGTGAATGTGCTTGCGTTCACTGTCATCGTGGCGACGCTGACCGGAATCTTGTTCGGACTTGCGCCCGCGCTACGGGGGACCAAAGTAAACGTTGCGCCTGTTCTCAAAGAGAACGCGCAGAGTATGTCGGGAGGGAGCTTTGGATCGCGGCGACGGTTTGGACTGGGCAGCGGACTGGTCGTCGCGCAGGTGGCGCTCTCGATGATTGTGCTCGCGGGAGCGGGGCTGGTTGTGCGCTCGCTCGCGAAATTGAAAGCGATTGATCCGGGATTCGACACGCGAAACGTGCTGCAATTCGGAGTGAATCCTGCTCTCACAGGCTATTACAAAGGAGACCAGGTTGGACCGCTTTACAGCGAGTTGCAGAGCCGGCTCAGCAGCCTGCCTGGCGTGATCTCCGTCAGCTATTCGTCGGACACGATGCTCGATGGAGGTTTGTGGACCGAAGACGTCAAGGTCGAGGGACGGACGGACAAATCAACTGTGGAAACCCAAATGTTGGCGGTGGGGCTGGAATTTTTCTCGACGATGAGAATTCCGATGATGACCGGAAGGCCGCTGAACAGCGCGGATTTTGCGTCGAAGCATGACGTGGCAGTTGTGAACCGGGCGTTTGTAAAGGATTTTCTGAGGAACCGAGCGGCGCTGGGGTTGCATTTTGGCGGGGAGGACCCCAAAAGTGCGCAGTACGAGATTGTCGGAGTCGTCGCGGACACAAAATACGCCGGACTGCGCGACGAGATCGCGCCGACCGCCTACATCCCACTTAAGGAAGGCGGGGCACATTTTGCCTTGAGGACGGCGATAGATCCGCGAGCTTTGCTTCCCGGAGTTCGCAAGGCCGTGAGCGAACTGGACAATAATGTGCCGCTCTTCGATGTGAAAACCCAAACAGAACGAATCGAGCGATTGCTGTTCAGCGAACGCTTGCTGGCTCGGCTGGCGAGTCTCTTTGCATTTTTCGCGCTGGTGCTTGCCTGCATCGGCCTCTACGGCCTGCTCGCGTACGAAGTGGCGCGGCGAACTCGCGAATTTGGCATTCGCACGGCACTTGGAGCGCAGCGCAGGGATGTGCTTCGACTTGTGGGCGGCCACGGAATTATGCTGATCGCTCTTGGATTTGTATTCGGGATGTTGGCCGCGGCGGGCGTGACGAGTTCCATCAGGAGTTTGCTTTATGGAGTGCAGCCGACGGACCCGGCCACATTTTTGGGCGTGGGCACTTTGCTGCTGCTCGTTGGACTGGCGGCATGCTACTTCCCGGCGCGGCGAGCGACGCGCGTCGATCCCATGGTGGCCTTGCGCTATGAGTAGGAGGAGCTGATGCAAGTCTTGTTTCAGGACATTCGCTACGGCCTGCGCATGCTGGCGAGAAACCCTGGATTCACGGCAGTCGCCGTGCTCGCGATTGCTCTGGGAATCGGTGTCAATGCGGGCATTTTTTCCGTGCTAAATGGAGTGGGGCTGCGGATGCTGCCGGTGCCGAGCGCGGAACAAATTGTCAGCGTTGACCAGATTTTCCACGGGAAAATCCATCGAAATGTACACGGAGAGCCTACTCTCTTTTCCTATTCGGAATACGAGGAGTATCGCGCGAATAATCACGTATTTTCCGGATTGATTGCGTTCGATCCATTCCTGAACGCGACGCTGGCGGGCGGCAGGGCCCGGCAGCTCTACGGTCAACTGACGTCGTGCAACTATTTTGAAGTGTTGAACGAACACCCTTCGAGAGGCCGCGGGTTCGTGGAAACGGATTGCGCAACGCCCGGGAGCGGCGCGGTTGTCGTGCTGAGCGACGAGTTGTGGCAGGGCGCCTTTGGAGCGGATCCCACGCTGGTGGGCAAGCGCGTCGTCTTGAACCGTACAGCATTCACCGTGGTTGGGATTGCCCCGCCTGGCTTTGGCGGGACTGAGCCGATACCGAGTTCGTTCTGGGTGCCGATCACGATGCAGCCGGCAATGGAACCAGACTCCGACCTGCTTGGGGACGCGAATGTAAGCTGGCTGTCGCTGCTCGGCCGAGTCAAGCCGGGCGTTTCCATTGGGAAGGTCCGAGCGGACCTCAGCATCATTGCAGGAAGAATTGATGAGCGACATGCGGGGCGGGAAACGACCTTGGCGATTCGGACGGCGACGTTTCTTGGGAGGCCGGAAGAACACAATCTGGTAATGGGTGCCGCCGCCGTGATTCTGTTTGGTTTTGGACTAGTGCTTCTGATTGCCTGTGCCAACGTAGCGAACTTGATGCTCGCCCGCGCGACGTCGAGGCAAAGGGAAATGGCAGTCAGACTGTCGGTCGGAGCGGACCGCTGGCGGTTGATCCGGCAATTGCTGACGGAAAGCTTGATGCTGTCGCTGATGGGGGGCGCTGCAGGATCAGTTCTCGCCTTCTGGTCATTCGAGGCGCTCTCGAATTTTGTGATTTCACATCTTCCGCACGGATTTCCGCCATTAGCCCTAAACGTGGCGCCTGACTTTCGTGTGCTGGGGTACGCATTGCTGTTGACGCTCATCACAGGCGTCGCGTTCGGGTTGGCGCCCGCGCTGCAGGCTTCAAGGGTGGACTTGAACACGGCGCTGAAGAATACAGAAGGCGGGCTAGGCGGCCGAGCAGGCGGCGGATTGCTTCGGCAATCCCTGGTGGGAGCCCAAGTGGCCGTTTGCATGATTCTACTCATCGCGGCTGGGCTTCTCCTGCGAGGCCTGTATTTTGCACAGACCGTTGATCCGGGCTTCAGAATGGGCGGGATTGCGGTAGTGAGCATGGACTTGAGAGCGCAAGGGTACAAAGAGGAGCCCGGTGCTGCGTTTGAAAGAGGGTTGAAAGAGAAGGTAGCAGGGCTGCCGGGGGTGGACGGGGTTGCCGAGGCGAGGCAGACTCCGCTTAACGACAATCATTGGGTGACTGATTTCTCGGTTCCCGGAAGGCCCGAAGAGTATCAAATCGAAGACAACGCGGTCTCGCAGGGATATTTTTCGATGATCGGAATTCCGATTGTCCGGGGGAGGGACTTCACCGAGCAGGAAGTGCGAACGGGGGCCAATGTGGCGATCGTGACGGAGACAACGGCGCGAAGGTTTTGGCCGGGAGAAGATCCCATCGGAAAGATATTGCGTGAAGGGGCCAAGACCGAGCTGCAAATCGTGGGAGTAGTCAGGGATGCCCAAGTATCGCACCTCGGCGAGTCTCAAAAACTCTACGTTTATCTGCCGGCGGGACCGAAGGAACAATCGCGGCTGCAGCTGATGGTTCATGGTGGCGGCGGATTTGCCGCGGTCGCAGCCGGCGTTCGCAAGGTGGCTGTGGACCTGGATCCGGATGTGATGGTGGACGTAACTCGACTCGAAGACAATCTGGAAATCTGGCGGGCTCCGGCGCGCATCGGAGCAGGGCTTGCGGGCTCGTTAGGGGCGTTGGGCTTGCTCCTTGCCGCCGTTGGCGTCTATGGAGTGGTCTCCTACGCGGTGAGCCGGCGCACGCGTGAGATTGGAATTCGCATGACGCTCGGCGCGGACGGAAGCGACGTCATGACGATGATGCTGCGACAGAGCATGCTGCCAGTGCTGATCGGCGGAGCGATTGGAATCGCCGGTTGCGCAGGCGTGTCCTGGGTGCTATCGGGGATTCTGTTCGGTATCAGCGCCCGCGATCCGATAGCCTTCGTGTTTGTGCCCGCGTTTCTGCTAGGGACAGCGCTGCTGGCCAGTTACATTCCGGCGCGGCGCGCGGTAAGAGTAAATCCTGTCGTGGCGCTGCGCTATGAATAACGATTGTTTTTGCGGGCGCGAATGGATTGGAAGAGGTGCGACTTGATGTTGTGGCAGGACATTCGTTACGGCGTTCGAATGCTGGGGAAGAGCCCAGGCTTCACAGCCGTTGTGGTTCTTACGCTGGCGCTGGGAATCGGTGCGAACACCGCAATCTTCAGCGTGGTCAGCGCGGTTCTGCTCAAGCCCCTTCCCTTCCCGCAGCCAGACCGGCTGGTGGCTGTCCTGCATACCAACCTGCAGACTGGAGAAATCACTAAGGCGCACAGCTATCCGGACTTTACGGACCTGCGCGCGCAGAACAAATCGCTGGAAGCGGCGGCCGCTTACGACGACGGCTCCGTAACGTTGACCGGAACCGGCGATCCGCTTCACCTGACGATGGGAATTTTTTCCGCGGATATGTTCAACGTGCTGCGCGTGCCGCCGCTCATTGGCCGGGAATTCTCGGCTGCGGAAGATAAGCAGGGCACACATGTCGTCATTTTGAGCTACCGGCTGTGGAAGACAAAGTTTGGCGGCGACCCGAGAGTGACGGACCAGAAAATCGTGCTGGATGGAAAGCCATACGCGGTTGCGGGAGTGATGCCGCCGGATTTCCAGTTCCCGCTGGATTCTCAGCCGATGGATCTGTGGGCCACGATAGCTGTGGACGGAGACGGGCTTGGCGAGCGTGGCTCGCATTTCCTCAGGGTCATAGCGAGGCTCCGAAGCGGCGCGACATTCGCCGCCGCGAATGTGGAAACAAAGGAAATCGGCGCCCGTCTTGAAAAGCAGTATCAGGACACGAACGGCCACTGGGGATTGATTTTGCAGCCCGAGATACAGGAACTCGTCGGCGATGTGCGCCCCGCGTTGTTGCTTGTGCTGGGCGCGGTCGGGTTTTTGCTGCTGATCGCGTGCGCAAATGCCGCAAATCTTCTGCTTGCGAGGGCCGCGGGGCGGCAACGCGAAATGGCCATTCGCGCTTCGCTCGGCGCCGGCAAAGCCCGCATTCTCCGACAACTCCTGACGGAGAGTGTGCTGCTCTCCCTTGCAGGCGGAGCCTTGGGTTTGTTGATTGGAATCTGGGGGACGGCGGCTCTCGTCAATCTTCCGTCGCTCAAAATTCCGCGCCTCGCTTCGGCCGGGGTGGACGCGCCCGCTCTTCTTTTCACGCTCCTTGTGTCGCTCGCGACTGGCGTACTGTTTGGCCTCGCGCCGGCCTTGCACGCATCTCGCTTCAACCTTTTTCGGTCCTTGAAAGAAGGAGGCCGCACGGCCACCGACGGCACGGGCCATGCACGGATGCGGGCCTTGCTGGTGGTTTCGCAGGTTTCTCTCGCCGTGGTTCTGCTGATTGGCGCAAGCCTGCTCGTCGAGAGCGTCTACCGGCTGGTACACGAATCGCCTGGATTCGACCCGCGCGGGGTGATGGCTTTCGACCTTGATTTGCCGGATGCGCGCTACGGCAAGCCCCAGCAATCGGCGGATTTCTTCCGCGAGCTGCTCGGCCGGATCCGTTCCGTACCCGGAGTGAAATCCGCGAGCGCCGTTCTGCCGCTGCCGCTCTCCGGCGAAGCGATGCGCACCTCGTTTGAAATCGAGGGGCAGCCAATGGCAAAGAGCGACCTGCCGAGAACTCAATATCGCGCAGTGGGGCTGGATTATTTCCAGACCATGCGCATCCCGCTGGTGGCAGGACGTGAGTTCACCGCCCGCGATGACCGGAATGCGCCGAAAGTCATTATTATCAACCAGACCCTCGCCCACAGATTCTTTCCGAAGGAAGACCCGATAGGAAAACACATCACGCCGGGAATTTCCGGCGGTAAGACCGACAAGATTTGCGAGATCGTCGGAGTCGTTGGGGATGTCAAGCACAGAAACTTGTGGCAACCGCCGGACCCCGAGTCGTACGTACCTTACGACCAGAATCCGATCGGAGGGATGAATATCGTGGTGCGGTCCGACGGAGACCCGATGCCACTGATTCCTGCTATTCGCGAACAGGTTCGCGCGCTGGATGCGGAATTGCCGATTTACCGCGCGCAGCGAATGGAAGACTTCGTTGCGGCATCGGTCGCGCAGCGGCGATTTACGAGCGTGCTGTGCGGCGTCTTTGCCGGCGCGGGGTTGCTCCTGGCAATCGTCGGGCTTTTCGGCGTGATGTCCTACAGCGTGGCGCAACGAACTCATGAGATTGGTGTGCGGGTGGCGGTAGGCGCTGAGAAGGCGGACATTCTTCGGTTGATCGTGAAGCAAGGAATGCTCATCACCGCGATTGGAATCGTTTCTGGATTGCTGGGAACTCTGGCACTCTCCAGCATTCTGAAGAGCCAGCTTTTTGGAGTGAGCGCAACCGATCCGTGGACATTCCTGGGAGTGGTGTGCGCCCTCTCCTTCGTGTCGTTTGTGGCGTGCTATCTGCCGGCGCTGAGAGCGACACGCGTGGATCCCATGGTAGCGCTGAGATACGAATAGGACTCGGTTCCGGTGGAAGCAAGGATTGAGGCAGAACGCGTGAGATCTTCAGGGTGTCAAGAAATGCATGAAGGGCTCCCATCGCTGACGAAACAGCAAACGGCCCCAACGGCTCGCTGCGCCGCGTTGCGGCCAGGTAGTCAGCGGCTGGCCGAACGACCGTTCCGCCGAAGATTCGGGGGAACCATTGGACGCCCGCTTGCGTATCCCCTATTACGTGCATGGGATTCCAGCGCTTCGGAAAGGATTCCCGGATTGCGACAGGATGGTCCAGGTTCTCGAGTGGGTTTGTCTCCGAGGCGTGATTTTGCTGGTCCGGGAGCTAGCATTGGCCAAGCGCTGGTTGCGAAATGCTCGGGCCGCGGGCTGGTGGCTGGAAAAAAAACTCCCCAGACATCTCGCGGCCGGCTACGTCAAATGTTTATAGCGTCGCAAGTTGCCAAGTCCTTGATTGTATGGATGGGTGCTGAATTGCCTCTTGATTGCTCGCGAGAACTGCATGTCGCTCCGCCTCGAGTGGCTAGTCGAGGCTGTCGTTTAGGACGTGCGTCAAATGGCGAGTACCGGTACTGTGATTGCCAGCCGCTCTCGGCCTCCCTTGAACACGCAGGGGCATTTCTTGCCAGGCCGACAAATTCCCTCATCCCGGCGACCGAAGTGTGGGGAGGATGATGCGCAATCTCTGGAATGATGTTCGGTTCGGTTTGCGCATGCTGGCGAAGAGCCCCGCGTTCACGGCGATTGCTGTTCTTACGCTGGCGCTCGGGATCGGCGCCAATACGGCGATCTTTTCCCTCATGGACCAGATCCTGTTGCGGCGGCTGCCGGTAAAGAGTCCCGAGGAACTGGTCATTCTGCGGGCGCCGGGGCTGGAGACGGGCCATATTTCCAGCGACGGGGACGCCACGGAATCTTTCTCTTACCCGATGTACAAGGGACTACGGGACACCAACCAGGTTTTCTCCGGAATTCTGGCGCGCAGCACGTTCTCCGCCAGCGTTGCGGATCACGGGAAGACGGACCGGGCATCTGGAGAACTTGTATCCGGCAATTATTTCGATGTGCTGGGTGTGCGGCCAGCCGTCGGACGCCTGTTCACCCAGGACGACGATCGCGTGCCCGGAGCGCAGCCCATAGTCGTTCTTAGCAATTCGTTCTGGAGGCGGCGGTTTGGCGGCGATCCCAGCGTGCTCAATAAGGTCTTGTTGATCAACAACGTAGAGATGACCGTGGTCGGCGTCTCGCAGGCTGCATTTTATGGGGTTCAGGTCGGTGAGAGTCCGGATTTTTTTGTGCCACTGATGATGACCCCGCAGATGACGCTGAACAGTTCTTCACTCGATGACTGGAACGACTATTGGATGAAAGTCCTGGCCCGGCGCAAGCCGGGTATTTCGGAGAACCAAGCACTGGCCGGAATTGAAGCCGCCTACCAGCCCCTGCTGGAAGAGCAACTGCCGCATATCAAGTCCGCCTGGAGCGAAAAAAAACGCCAGCAATTTCTGAATAGAAAAATTGTGCTTTCATCGGGAGCCAGAGGCCGGACCGTTTTGCAACGAGACACCGGCGGGCAAATCATCACGCTTTTTGTGATGGTAGCGCTCGTACTGTTGATCGCGTGCACCAATGTGGCGAACCTGCTGCTTGCCCGCGGCGCTTCGCGACAACGCGAGTTTGCGATCCGAACGGCGATGGGAGCAAGCCGGGGGAGGATGATCCGGCAATTGCTTGCGGAGAGCTTGCTCTGCGCGTTCGGCGGAGGAGCGGCAGGCCTGCTTCTCGGCACTTGGTTGATGAGGATCCTCACGCCCATCGTGGTATCGAACACAGGAATTCACGGACTGAGCGAACACCTGGATCCGGTGGTTCTGTCATTTGCCGTCGCGGCGACATTGCTCTCCGGCGTTTTCTTCGGATTGATTCCCGCATGGCGGGTAACTCGTTTAGGAGTATCCGATGTAATCAAGGACCAGGGGTCCACTTCGTCCGCTAGCGTGTCGCACGTGGGATTCCGGAAATTCCTGGTTGCGGGACAGGTAGCTTTCACCATGCTGCTTCTCGCCGGTGCCGGACTCTTCGTGCGCTCACTGTGGAATCTGCAAAAACAGGATTTAGGGCTGAAGCCTGACAATGTCATCACGTTTTCGATTGAGCCGCCGCTGAATGGGTACGACACCCCGCGGTCGATTGCTCTCATTGACCAACTGCGCGGACGACTTGCGGCGCTGCCGGGAGTAAGGTCCGTGGGAACGGGAGATGTTCCTACACTGACCGGGGACAGCAACGGGAGCAACATCACCGCCGAAGGAGGCCCGCAACTTCCTGAGGATCTGCAAGACGTGAATTTTGATGCGGTCAGCCCGGGCTACTTTTCAACTCTGGGCATCTCTCTGTTGTCGGGCCGCGAGTTTAACGAAGCAGACGGAGTGACGGCTCCCAAAGTTGCCATCGCCAGCGAATCCATGGTCAAACGATTCTTTCCCGGGAGAAATGCGCTTGGCATGCACTTTGCATTTGGCGGCGGGAACAAGGTGAAGCCGAACATTGAAATAGTAGGGGTTGTCAAGGACGTGAAGCAGGCGCACGTCAGCGGAGCTGTTCAACCCTTTGTTTATGTCCCGTATGCGCAAAGACCCACATTGAGAGCCATGACCTTCTACGTAAGGTCGACGCAGGATCCGTCCCTTCTGGGCACGACTCTGCAAGGAGAAGTCCGGCAGTTGGATGCGAATCTGCCGGTCTACGATTTGAAGACAATGGAACGCGTGGTGGATGAGGATTTGTTTTCGGCGCGGATGGTGGCCGTTCTTTCCGCGAGTTTCGCGGGATTGGCGGGGCTCTTGGCGGCGCTTGGAATCTACGGCGTCCTCGCCTACGTGGTCGTCCAACGCACGCGGGAGATCGGCATCCGGATGGCGCTGGGTGCAGTGGCTAGCCACGTCCGGCTGATGATTCTGAAGGAAGTGGGAATGATGGTCTTGATAGGAGTCGCGGTGGGTCTGCCTGCCGCGTACGGCCTGGCCCGGCTCAGCGAGTCGCTGCTTTTTGGCGTGCATGCAAGTGACCTCCAGGTATACGCTGTCGGGTTGGCCCTCATCGCACTTATCGCGCTTGCGGCATGCTTCATTCCGGCGAGACGCGCCACGCGAGTCGATCCATTGGTCGCGCTACGCTATGAATAGTCGGGGCGAGTTTCAACAGGAAGGACTTTGGTCGAGTAGCATGGAAAAAAGATTTTGCGGGAAGAGTTTTAAGGTAAATAAAAATTAAGGAGAAGAAATGACCGACGGAAACAGCACACTCATCAAAATGGAAGGCGTGAAGAAAGTCTTCTATACGGACGAAGTGGAGACTCACGCACTCTCCGAGATCCACCTGGAAATCAAGAAAGGACAGTACATCTCCATCGCCGGGCCTTCGGGCTGCGGCAAGTCGACGCTGCTCTCCATCCTCGGGCTGCTTGATTCGCCGACGGACGGGAGCTACATGCTGAACGGCCAGCCAGTCGGAAAGCTGACCATCAGCGAGCGCACACGCATCCGCAATCGCGAGATCGGTTTCATTTTCCAGGCGTTTAACCTGATCGGCGACCTGACGGTGTATGAGAACGTCGAACTGCCGCTGACCTACCGCGGAACGAGCGCGGCGGAGCGCAAGCAGAAAGTGCAGAACGCGCTCGAGCGCGTGGGCATGGCGCACCGCTTGCGGCACTACCCATCGCAACTCTCGGGAGGTCAGCAACAGCGTGTTGCCGTGGCGCGCGCATTGGTTGGCGATCCTCTCATCCTGATGGCCGACGAGCCGACTGGAAACCTGGACTCAAAGAACGGCGAAGCCGTCATGGAACTGCTGCGGGATTTGCACCGCAACGGCGCGACAGTTTGCATGGTGACCCACGACCAGCGCTACGCGAATTTCGCGGAACGAACGATTCACTTGTTCGACGGACGGATCGTCGAAGAAACGAAGGAAGCCGGCGTCAGCGCATAAGAGCGTCCGGCAGGAAGGGCGCTCGATGAACTCGCTCTGGCAGGACATCCGCTTTGGCATGCGGATGCTCCTCAAGCACAGGCTCACCACGCTGGTGTGCGTGGTGGCGCTCGCGTTGGGCATCGGCGCGAATACCGCGATTTTCAGCCTGGCGGAAGCCTTCCTGCTCCATCCCGCCCCATTTGAGAATGCCGACAGGATTGTCGCGCTCGTTGAGTCTCGCCCGCGACAAAACATCGACATGAACTCCGTCGCCCCGGCGACGTACCTTGAATGGGGCAAAGAGGCGCAATCTTTCGACCAAATGGGCGCGTACGCCTGGGACGAAGTCAGCCTCACGGGCGATGGCAATCCGCAGAAAGTCCAGGCCTTTCACATCACCGCGAACTTTTTCGAAATGCTCGGCGTGCAACCGCAGCTCGGGCGCGCGTTTTTGCCGGAGGAAGAAGTGCCGGGCCACAATCAGGAGATCATCCTGGGCCATGCGCTTTGGGAGCAGCGCTACGCGGGCGATCCGAATATCGTGGGCAAGAAGGTGAAGATCGACGGAAAGAGCTATGCCGTCGTCGGCGTCATGAGAAAGGGCTTCGATTTTCCCATGCCGGCCGAGGCTTGGCTTCCCCTCTACATTGAAAACAGCGAACGCGAACGCCGCGACCACCGCTGGATCTGGGTGCTCGGCCGTTTGAAGCCGGGCGCATCGTTCGCACAGGCCTCCGCGGAAATGGCGGGCATCAAGCAGCGGGAGGCCGAGGCGTATCCCGATACGGATAAGGGGTGGGAGCTGCATCCCATGCTTTTGCCGCGGTTCATGACCGGCACGCTCACGCGGCAATACACACTGCTGCTGATGGGCGCCGTCGGATTTGTGCTGCTGATCGCCTGCGCGGACGTGGCTAACGTGCAGTTCGCGCGGATGGCCGGCAGGCACAACGAGTTTGCCGTACGCAGTGCATTGGGGGGTACGCGCTGGCGGGTCGTGCGTCAGTTGCTGACGGAAAGCATTTTGCTTTCCGCGTGCGGCGCGGGATTGGGCCTGCTCGTGGCGCAGTGGGCTATCTGGATGATGCTCTCGCACATGCCGCCGGATGTGGCCAAGTTCATCGCGGGATGGAAATCCATCAGTCTTGATGGCAATGCCTTTGCGTTCACCATGGTTGCTGTAGTGCTGAGCGGAATTTTTTCCGGAATCGCGCCGGCGTTGCTGGCATCGCGCTCGAACCTTTCTGGAAATCTGCGAGAGAGCGGGCGCGGCACGACCGCCAGCCGGATTCGAGGGCGTCTGCGCAGCGTGCTGGTGGTCGCCGAGATTTCCCTGGCCTTGGTGCTTCTTGTGGGTGGGGGCCTGCTGGTCAAAAATTTCCAGGGACTGCTGAACGTCAACGAAAGCTACGCGCCGCAAACTCTTCTCACCGTGAACCTGACCCTTCCTGACGAGCAATATGCAAAGCCCGCACAACGGCTGACGTTTCACGAACAGGTATTGCAGCGTCTGAGCATTGTTCCGGGTGTGGAGTCGGCCACGATTGTGACCCACGTTCCCTATACGAACGGAGGCGGAGTCAATGCAGATATTTTTTCCGTCAAAGAACATGCCGAAATCAAGCGCGGAGAGGTCCAAAACGCGATCATCGAAACAGCAGCGCCGAATTACTTTCGAATAATGAAAATTCCCCTGCGAGACGGACGGCTGCTCGCCGAGTCTGACGGTAGTGAGGGGCCGCGAGTCGCAGTCATCAGCGAGAGTCTCGCGAGGCGCTACTTTCCTGGCGAGAATCCCCTGGGTAAACACATTGCTGTGGGAGCTGCTTTTCCCGTCACGGCTCCCCACGATCCAAATTCCGAGCACCCATGGATGACGATCGTTGGGGTTGTTGACGACCTGCACTACAGCTGGATCAACAAGGAAAACGTTCCCACCATCTATCAATCTTTCCGGCAATTTCCTCCGTATTACACAACTATCGTGCTTCGCACGGCGGGTGATCCCCTGAAATCCATTTCCGCGGCCCGTTCCGAGATCGCGGCCATTGATCCCAACCTCGCGCTCTATAACATCAAACCGATGGACCGCCTGATCACGGAGTCAATCATCGGCATCGCCTACGTAGCCGCGGTGATGGCAATCCTTGGCTTTATCGCTCTGGTTCTCGCCTCGGTCGGAATTTTTGGGGTGATGTCATACTCCGTGAATGAACGCGCCCACGAAATCGGCGTCCGTTTGTCTCTGGGCGCCCAACCTGGCGATATTTTGCGGATGGTTCTTCGCAGCGGGCTGATCCTTACAATGGCAGGTCTGCTCATTGGTTTGCCCATTGCGCTCGCTCTTGCCTACGCCCTCTCCAGCCTGCTCTTTGGCGTGAAAGTCGCCGACCCTGTTGCCTTTGTGGGATTGCCCCTGCTGCTGGCCACGGTAGCGACGCTGGCCTGCTACCTTCCGGCGCGGCGCGCCGTCCGCCTGGATCCCATCGCTGCCCTGCGCCACGAATAGGAGCCATTCTGCGCCAGGAAGTCCCGGCGGACTGGATATCCGGCGTGGGCCCGCAGAGTGCACCGGGTTGGCCGATCGGGCCGCGCCTGTGGCTCGCATTTAGTTATGATAGTCTCGAAACGGAATGAGGATTCGGGCGTTATCTTATTAACGCCCAAGGAGCTAGAGTGGAACCACTGATTCAGTTGCGAAACCTGGAAAAAGTTTACGAAGCGGGCGGAAGCAAGTTTTATGTTTTGCGCCGCGTTTCGCTGGAGATTCAGCCGGGCGAGTTTGTGACGTTTATGGGCCCTTCGGGAGCCGGCAAGTCCACGCTCCTCAGCATCATTGGAATGCTCGATGGGGCCTGGACTGGGGAATACTACTTCAACGGCGAGCCCGTCCACCGGCTCAACGTCAAAAAGCGCAACGAACTTCACAAAGCCAATATTGGCTTTGTTTTCCAGAGCTATCACCTGATCGACAATTTGACGGTTTTTGAGAATCTGGAGATCCCCCTTTCCTACAAGAATGTTCCCCACAAAGAGCGCGTCAGCCTGGTTTGCGACATCCTCGATCGCTTTAACATCGTCGGCAAGAAAGATCTCTTCCCGAACCAGCTTTCCGGAGGTCAGCAGCAGCTCGTCGGAGTAGCGCGGGCGGTGATTCAAAGTCCCAAGCTGATCCTGGCGGACGAGCCGACCGGCAATCTTCACTCCGCGCAAGGCGAGGAAATCATGGAACTGTTCCGCAGGTTGAACGAGGGCGGCACTAGCATTATTCAGGTGACGCATTCGGAGCGGAACGCCGCCTACAGCCATCGAGTGATTCAACTTAAGGACGGTTGGGTGGTGAGCGAAACCAGTAACACGGCAAAGGTCGGGTGAGCGACGGCTCAAGGCGGCGGTTCCCTAGTGGGAATTGGCGCAGCGTCGAGCGTGGGAAGGCCGGCTGCATCTCACCGCGTGGTTAAATATGGGCCGGATTTTCGCGCTACTTAACCGGCAGCTCAAATACCGGCCCATGTTGAACTGAGACTATCTCTCGAGACGAATGAAAAACCCTACGATCCATCCCTATCGCGTCCTTGTGGCGGACGATCAGGCGGATATCCGCGACGCCTTGCGGCTATTGCTGAAACGCGAAAACTACGAAACGCAATCCGCAGCTTCGCCCGCGGAACTGCTCTCGGCCATTGAAGCGCGGGAATTTGACGCCGTGCTCATGGATCTCAACTACGCGCGGGATACGACCTCCGGCCAGGAGGGGCTCGATTTGTTGAGCCGCATTCAGGCGGCGGATTCGACCTTACCAGTGATTGTCATGACCGCCTGGAGCAGTGTCGAGGTAGCGGTGGAAGCGATGCGCCGCGGAGCTCGCGACTTCATTCAGAAACCGTGGGACAACGCACGGCTGCTGTCCATCCTCCGCACGCAGATCGATCTGCGCAACGCGCTTAGGCAGGCATCAAGGTTAGAGGCGGAGAACCGTTTGCTCCGCGCAGAATCGAGGCCCACGCTGATCGCGGAGGCGCCTGTTATGCAGCCGGTGCTCGACCTGATCAGCCGGGTGGGTCCCTCGGACGCGAGCGTGCTCATAACAGGCGAGCACGGCACGGGAAAAGAAGTTGTGGCGCAGACTTTGCACGCACTTTCGAACCGCGCCGGAAAACCAATGGTCACGGTGAATGCCGGGGGCCTTTCCGAAGGATTGTTCGAAAGCGAGCTCTTCGGGCACGTAAAGGGCGCGTTTACGGACGCACGCAACGATCGCGTCGGGCGCTTTGAACTGGCCGAAGGCAGCACGCTTTTTCTAGACGAAATCGCCAACGTGCCGCTAAATCTGCAGGCAAAGCTGCTGCGGGTACTCGAGACCGGAGAACTCGAACGAGTCGGCTCCTCTTCGACGAGACGGGTGAACGTGCGCGTGCTTGCGGCTACCAACGCGGATGTGAGTTCGGAGGCCTCTTCGGGAAGATTCCGGCAAGACCTCCTCTTTCGACTGAACACCATCGAGATTCATCTTCCACCCTTGCGAGAACGCCGCGAAGACATCGCCTTGCTGGCGCACCATTTTCTGCGCGGCTACGCGCAGCGCTATCGAAAAAGCATCTCGGGGTTCGATCCCGGCGCGACACAGCTTCTGCATGAACACCCTTGGCCTGGAAACGTCCGCGAACTGGATCACGCAGTCGAGCGGGGAGTATTGCTTGCCCAAGGACAGCTTGTCCGCTCCGCTGATCTCGGCCTGCGCAGCGGATCCGCAGGTGGCACGGTGCGTCTCGAGGAGATGAGCCTGGACGAAGTGGAGCGCCACCTGATACAGCGCACCCTGGCGCGCCATGACGGAAATGTAAGCCAGGCGGCCAAGGCGCTGGGGCTGAGCCGCAGCGCGATGTACCGGCGGCTGCAAAAACACGGTCTGGAATGAAACGCCTCTCGTACGAGCGTCGCATCCAGCTACTGGCGCTGGCGGCGGGACTGCCCGGATCATTCATCGCACTGATCCTCCTTTGGAACGGGAGCTACTCCTCGCGGGCCGCCTGGACGCTGACGTTTCTGATCCTGAGTTTGTGGCTTGGTTTTGCGCTCTCGTTGAGACATCGAGTCGTTTTCTCCCTACAGACACTTTCCAATCTTCTTTCCGCGATGCGTGAGGAAGATTTTTCTTTCCGTGCGCGTGAAGCGCGATCCGACGACGCGCTCGGCGAGGTCATGCTGGAAGTCAACGCCCTGAGCGAGACGCTCCGTTCGCAACGTTTGGGGGCCATGGAAGCGACGGGGCTGTTACGCACGGTGATGGAAGAGATCGATGTCGCGATCTTTACGTTCGACAATCAACGGCAGCTGCGCCTTGTGAATAGAGCAGGCGAACGCCTTCTCGCCCGATCCAGTGAACGGCTGCTTGGTTTTACCGCAGCGGAACTGGGACTCGAGACCTGCCTTGAAGGCGAGCATGCGCGCACCATGGAACTGAGTTTTCCAGGAGGGGCAGGCCGATGGGGAATGCGCCGCGGTTCGTTTCGCCAGGGGGGATTGCCACACGATCTTGTTGTCCTGAGCGACCTGAGCCGGGCGCTGAGAGACGAAGAACGGCAAGCGTGGCAACGACTGATCCGCGTACTTGGACACGAACTCAATAATTCGCTCGCGCCGATTCAATCCGTGGCGCAAAGCCTGGAGAGCGGGCTTGCGGGGGCCGCCGTGGTTCCGGAGCTACAGGCTGGAGCCGCGGCGTCGATCATGGAGGACATGCGGCATGGGTTGGGTATCATTCGCTCCCGCACGGAGGCGCTGGGCCGGTTCATGGCAGCATATGCGCGGCTCGCGCGGCTGCCGCAGCCTACACTCGCGCCGGTCAACGTGACCGAATGGATTACGCGGGTGGCCAAACTCGACGCGCGAGCGAAAGTGCGAGTGGAAAAAGGGCCGCCGCTGATGATTTCTGCGGACGCAGACCAACTCGAACAGTTGTTGATCAATCTGGTTCATAACGCGGCCGACGCAGCCCACGAAACAGGTGGCGGGGTAACAGTAACGTGGGCTCGGTACAGCTCGTACCTGGAAGTATCTGTGCTCGATGAAGGCCCCGGAATCTCGAACACAGCCAATCTGTTTGTTCCCTTCTTCACGACCAAGCCGGGCGGATCGGGCATCGGCCTGGTGCTGAGCCGCCAGATCGCTGAAGCACACGGCGGTACGCTGACGCTGCAAAACCGTCGCGACAATCGTGGATGCGAAGCGAAATTGCGGCTGCCAATCTGAAGATCGCTGACCACGGAAACAATCAAGCAAACAAGAAGCACTAACAGAATGAATCGCCAGCCCAAACTAGGGCGGGTGCGTCTGGATGGCGTGCCGGAATGGTACGTTTCGCATATGTTTCGCTTCAGCGTTCCATCGACGACGAGATGCAGCAACCTGTTTACAGGCCAGGAGAGCCAGTGGTGGACCCCAGGAAAAAGCGGGCCGCTCCTTTTTTCGGATAACGGATCGCCCATTCGAATATTTCACATGGAACGAGTCTCGTCCCTTCACCTGCCGTGGATCGGGCGATAACCTGGATCCATGCGATGCGATTTTTTCAGAAATCTTCAAGGAAAGCTGCTGACGCCGGCGTCTTTTTCCACGGAGAAAAGATCAGCTTCAAGCCAACGTTGAATCTGGATCTCGATGCAACGCACCCTGCGCAGTGACTACTGAGGCTTGCGGGAAACAGGCTTCGCAGGCGCGCCTTTCGGGGCCTGGAACCGGTACCCAACCCACGGCTCCGTCAAAATATATTTTGGACGCGTCGGGTCGCTTTCAATTTTTTTGCGCAACTGATTGATCACCACGCGCAAATTTTCTGTTTCCTCTCCATACTCCGGTCCCCAAACGGCCTGCAGCAGCCGGCGATGAGCGAGCGGCTTACCCAAATTGGCCACCAGGTATTTCAAGACATCGAACTCCTTTGGCGTCAGATGCACATCTCTGCCGCGCGCGATCACGTGCCGGTTTTCGAAATCGATAATGAGATCTTTAGCCGAGAACGTGGGAATCGCCTCGCCAGGAGCGTATCTGCGAAGAGCGGCCCGGATGCGGGCGAGAAGCTCTTCGATGCCAAAGGGTTTAACCACGTAATCATCGGCGCCGGCATCGAGAGCGATGACCTTGTCGCGTTCCGTGTTGCGCACTGTCAGCATGATGATGGGAGCATCGCTCATTTCTCGAATATCACGGGCCGCCTGAAGGCCGCCGATTCCGGGCATGTTGACGTCGAGCAGAATGAGATCGGGCCGTTCCTTTCGCACAGCGTCGACGGCTTCTTCACCGGTGGTTGCTTCACGGATCACGTAGCCGTGAGCCGAGAGTGTTGTACGAAGGACGCGGCGGATTTGAGCTTCGTCGTCCACCACGAGAATGCCGGAGGCGTTCATCGCGCCTCCCGAACGTTGCGCTCGGCAGGCAGCGTGAAGGAGAAGACGGAACCGTGCCCGAGTTGACTCGTTACGGAGATCGCGCCTTTGTGCGCGGCGATAATCGCTTTTGCGATCGGCAAACCCATTCCCGTTCCACGGACGAGGTACCGTTGATCTTTGCCGCGGTAAAACTTATCGAAGATCATGCCTTGTTCGAAATCGTCGATTCCCGGCCCGCGATCCGCGACGCTGGTGGTGACAGTATCGCCGGTCAACTCCGCGGAAATGGTGATCGGTTGCTCCTTTGGCGAATAAAGATTGGCGTTGTCAATCAAATGAACGAGGGCATCCTTGATGCGCGTCAGATCGGCTCTGACCGGGGGAAGATTAGGACTCAATTTCAATTCGACGGTTCGGCCGGCCAGTGCGGAGGTGCACTGCGCCAGTGCAGCCTGAATGATGGCGGCGATCTGCGTCGGCACGAGATTCAATTCAAATTCGCCAGCCTCCAGCCGGGACATCTCAGCAGCCTCTTCGACAAGGCGGTTCAGACGATCGCATTCTTCATTGATGATCGTCAGCAGTTCCTGCCGCTGCGCGGAGGCCGGAGTTTCGGCAGCCAATAGACTCGTGGTCGCGGCTTTGATCGATGTCAAGGGCGTGCGGAAATCATGGGCGATGGAATCCAGCAGGGCTGATTTGAGCCGCTCGCCCTGCCGTTCCGCTTCCGTTTCGCCCAGTTTTTCGACCGCTCTGGCCCTTTCAATGGCGATGGCCACGAGACTGCCAAGGGCGTCCAGCGTCTGCCGCGAAAGCTGCGAGCCGGAAATGCCGATGCTGGCAATCGGGCGAACCCCCATTCGTACTGGGATAAAGTAGAGTCCTTCCTGGGGCTCGACGATGGATTCGTCCCGCAGGAATGCGGACTTCATTTTTTCTTCATCCAGGTGCGCGGCCCCAAACCCGGAGCGGTAGAACTTGTCTTTTTGAGGGAGAAAAAGCTCGGCGGCGCCGCCTTCAAAACTCTCCACGATGTAATTGGGAATTGCGTTCATAAGTTGTATGACGTTTCCCTCTGCGAGCAAATTCTGGCTGAACTTATAGAGGCGCTCGATTTCACGGCGGCGCTGGTGCGCTTCGTCGGCTTCCCTGCGTATTCTGGCGGAGAGCTGGCTGCCCATGATGGAGGTGACGAGAAACGCGAGGAGCGCCACCCAGTTCTGCGGGTCGGCAATCGTGAATGTGCCAACGGGCGGAAGGAAAAAATAATTGATCGTGAGGACGGCGACGACGGACATGAAGAGAGCGACGGCCATGCCCCACACGGCTGAAACTGCTAGAATAGCGAGCAAAAAGGTGAGCGCGATGGTTGTCTGATTTACGTTGCGCGCGTGGTGAAAGAAAACGGTGATGCCCGCGACGATCGCAAGGGACACTGCAAAACCGAAAGCGCGCCCGGCGAGCATTCTTTGCATCCGCGTATTCTATCGTAAGCACGAGCTTTGAACCGGAGAACCTGTCGCCTTGCCCAAGAAGCCCGAGGATTGGTTGGAAATCGCTTCGCCGCCCCAAAAAGCACGCGGCAACTTTAAGTTATTCCTGGGATATGCTCCTGGCGTCGGCAAAACCTACAGCATGTTGAGCGAAGCGCTTCGCCGCCGGAGCCGGGGCGAAGACGTGGTCATTGGCATCGTCGAGACCCACGGACGAAAAGGCATCGAAGAATTGGCGACCCAAATCGAGGCCGTCCCGCGCAAAAAAATCGAATATAAAGGAACGGTCTTCGAAGAGATGGACGTGGACGCAATACTTGCCCGAAAACCGGAAGTGGTGCTGGTGGACGAATTGGCCCACACCAATATTCCTGGCAGCAGGCATCGCAAACGCTACGAGGATATTCAGGACTTGCTTGCCGCGAATATCGACGTTGTATCCACTCTAAATATCCAGCACATCGAGAGCATAGCTCCCGTGGTGCGCTCGATCACAGGAATCACTGTACGGGAGACGGTTCCGGACTGGGTGCCCTTGACGGCCACGGAAACCGTTATGGTCGATTTAACTCCCGAGGCCCTTCACAACCGCATGAAGCGCGGGGATGTCTACAGCGCGGAAAAGGTGGAGCGCTCGCTCAAGAACTTTTTCCGGCGCGGCAACCTGATTGCCCTGCGCGAACTCGCTCTCCGCCAGGTCGCCGAGCAGGTGGATCGCAGCCTCGAAACTTATATGGAGGACGAGGACATCCGCAAGAACTGGGGTGTTCGGGAGCGCATGGCCATTTGCGTTTCGGGAAATCCCGCCGGCCAGTATCTGGTCGCTCGCGGGGCGCGCATGGCGCGGCGCATGGATGCGGAACTGTATGTCGTTCATGTCGATAGGGAGCTGGGAGCCAAGGAGCAGAATGAGAAGGCACTGGCCGCAAACCTGCGGTTTGCCGAAAGCCTTGGCGCGAATGTTGTGCGTTTGAAAGGGCGAAGCGTGGCTGACACGGTCGCAGACTTTGTCCGTTCGAAGCACATTACACAAGTTATCTTCGGAAGAGCTCCGATTCACGACTGGCGCAAGTACCTCTACCTTTCCGCCGTGCACCGCTTCCTCCGGGAATCTCCTCCCGTGGATGTGCACATTGTTACGCAGGAGGCCGAAGAGTAGATCGCTTCATGGCGATATCGTGCCTTTCAGCGTGCCGCTCATTTCCAGCGCAATCTCCACCACGGGATCTGCTTTGAGAAGAAATGTGTTGGGGCTCTTCAAGCCCCATTGAATATAGGGAACGCCGAACTTTGCAGAACCCTTCCAATGACGCCCGGTCACTTCCATCTGGATGGGAACGATCAGCTCGTGTTGGGCGCCGTGCAGAACGAAAACCCCCTGCAATTGCAAGCTGGACGTTCCTGCGGCAGAGACCTTTCCTTCAACTCGACTTGGTCGAAAGACGATGTCCGAATAGCGCCCGCTCTCCAGAATTTCCCGGTGCATTTTTTTGTCGCGCGATTCGTTTCCGCTCGCTCCGCTGGCAGCGTCGGCGACGATCTCGCCCCTGGCGCTACCGCTCGACGGATCAAAAGACACTTCGCCTCGTTTAAGAGCAAACGTGCCATGAACCGTGTGCAGGGTGCTCCCGAGCGTCCAGTGCAATCTGCTTTGCGAAGTGTCCAGGGTGAAGGTTACCCCGGTGGAACTCCCCTGGGGAGAGTTTTGCAGTGATTGTGGCCAAGCCGAAGCCGAAATCAAGGCGAGTATGGCGCAACTCCACACTCGCAACACGACTTTAACGCAACGGTCTCTGTTCAGCTTTTCTGTTGGCATTCGTATCATGCGGTCAACAATCGCCAGCCCATGACCGCTCCTGCTTTCGCAAGCTTCAGGGGCTGCACGATGCCTATGTGGAAGGCAATCATGCGTTCGAACAAATGCGGGGCTCCTTCTAACGCGCGCATGGCCTGCTTGCGAAGACCGCTTCGCCGGTCGAGCAGAAGTAACAGTTCCGCCATGAAGCGCGGCCGCAAAGCCATGCGGCGATGCGCCCGCTGATATCGTTCCAAATCTCCCGCGGCGAGCGCATCAGCGAGCGCAGGTGCTTGCTGGAAACTCAGGGACAATCCTTCGCCGGTGATGGCATCCACGCTCCCAGAAGCGTCCCCGATCAGAGCAACATTTCCCCGGTACACGCGGTTCAGCCGAAACATGCTAGTCACCGCCCCTCGTTCTGTGCCAACAATTTGGGCGCACGTAAGGCGACCATGCAGTGCCGGAAAATCGCGAATAGATTCCTCAAATCTCTTGCCCGGACTGTCCAAAATCAAAACCACGCAGATCTCCTGAGGACCAACGGGTGTGACATAGGCTTGCCCCGTCCTTGCCCAATGGATCTCAATGAAATCGTTCCATGGCTTCAATTTAAAATGCTGCCGGAAAGCAAATCGAACCTGCTCGGGCGCACGAGGCTGCATGCCGCTCCAGCTCCGCACTCTCGAGTGGCTTCCATCCGCACCTATGACCCATTGCACGCGGATTTTATTCCCGCCAGCCACCAATACACCATCTCGATCAAGCCCGGTCACTGTGGTATTCCAGAGGAAAGACACTCCGACATCGGCTGCCTGCTCGATCAACTTTTCGTGCAGTCTTTCACGACGGATTCCTCTCCCGGCTTGGTAGGGAAAATTCGCGCTCACCGAGGTCCCGCCGTCCTCGAAGCGAATTCCTCGAAGGGGTCGGCCATCTTCCTCTTGAAACACGACTCCAAGTTTGCTGAGAGCCGCAACAGCATCAGGCAGCAGCCCTTCGCCGCAGGCTTTGGCGATAGGAGGCTGCAAAGCATCCGCGACAAGCACCCGAAATCCACGTGCGCGTGAAGCAATGGCGGCGGCCAACCCTGCAGGGCCTCCTCCGACAACAAAAACGTCTGTGTTCAGCTCCACGCTTCCCCCAAATTAGAATAGCGAATTCCGTCACAATCCAGTTCGCTGTAGTGTTAGATGTTCTGAACTGCGGGAAGATGCCCGGCCGGATGATGGGCCAGGACAGACAAAAATTCTGGTGTCTTCACTCCATAACCTGAACTTATTTGTAGGAGAAATTCTATTAATTTGACTTATTGACTACTTCGCGGTCATCCTGTTATCTTGATGGCGGCAAATTATGGATTCCGCCGCAATCCCGATGGCCCGGCCCGCTTCCGGCTCCAGTTTGCGGAGTACTGTATTTGGCGTCGCCGTGCGGGTGACCCCTGTCGCTGTAGGGGGCGCAGCATACAGATGATGGCGGCGTAACCGTACAGCACCTGAGAGTTTCGGGGCCATCATCAAAGCCAAGATGATGGCCCCAAGTTTTTTGGGCCGCAACTCGCGAGTTATCGATTCAATAGCCCCCGGAGGAGAATGCAACCGTGACCGCATCTTTGCTCAAGCCCAGAAGCAGCGCCCTAACGGACGGCCCACACCGCGCTGGAGCTCGCTCCATGCTGCGCGCATGCGGCCTTCGCGACGACGATTTTCGGAAACCGCTGATTGGTGTGGCGAACACCTGGATTGAAATCGGGCCGTGCAACCTGCATCTCCGAGAACTGGCCACGCATGTCAAGGACGGAATCCGCGCGGCCGGCGGAACGCCCCTCGAATTCAACACTGTCTCGATCTCCGATGGGATCACCATGGGCACGGAAGGCATGCGCGCATCGCTGATCAGCCGCGAAGTCATCACCGACTCCATCGAACTGGTTACCCGTGGCAACATGTTCGACGCGCTTGTCGTACTGGTCGGATGCGACAAGACCATTCCCGCCGGCATCATGGCTCTCGCACGGCTGAATATCCCGGGCCTTGTTCTCTACGGCGGATCGATTGCCCCCGGCAAGTTTGAAGGCCATTCCGTCACCATCCAGGATGTTTACGAAGCCATCGGGAGCCATTCGCACGGTGGAATGTCTGATGCGCGGTTCAAAGCGCTCGAAGACTCGGCGTGCCCAGGAGCTGGCGCGTGCGGCGGGCAGTTCACGGCCAACACCATGGCGCTCGTCTGCGAATTCCTGGGAATCGCTCCCATGGGACTCTCCAGCATTCCGGCGACGGATGCGGGCAAGGCTCACGCAGGCCGCCGCGCAGGCGAACTGGTTCTGGATCTGCTGAAAAAAGATGTGACTCCTTCCAAGATCATCACCAAGACTGCAATCGAAAACGCCATCGCTGGCGTGGCTGCTACGGGCGGCTCAACAAATTCAGTTCTCCATCTGTTGGCAATTGCCAACGAAGCGCGGATTCCGCTCACCATCGATGACTTCGATCGCATCAGCGCGCGTGTACCCATCATCGCCGATCTCAAGCCTGGAGGCCGCTTCGTCGCTACCGATCTCTATGCTGCCGGAGGCACCGCGCTGGTCGCCAAGCGCTTGATCGAAGCGAATCTCCTTCACGGGGAAGCACTCACCGTCACCGGCCGAACGCTTGCGGAAGAAGCGGCGACGGCAAAGGAAACTCCCCATCAGGAAGTGGTTCGAAAAATGAATGCACCCTTGAAGCCCACCGGCGGATTGGTCATCTTGAAGGGCAATCTCGCGCCAGAGGGCTGCGTCATTAAAGTCGCGGGCCACAAAATTCAAGAATTTCGCGGTCCTGCGCGCGTTTTCGACAACGAAGAAGCGGCATTCGCCGCCATCGAAAAGAACCAGATAGCCGCTGGCGATGTCATCGTGATCCGCTACGAAGGCCCGAAGGGCGGGCCCGGAATGCGTGAGATGCTCGCCGTGACTGCCTCGCTGGTTGGCGCCGGCCTCGGCGATTCCGTGGCGCTGCTCACTGACGGTCGCTTTTCAGGAGCAACGCACGGATTGATGGTGGGCCACGTTGCACCCGAGGCCGCGAACGGAGGCCCTATCGCCGCCGTCGCCGATGGCGACATGATTGTTTTTGATATTCCAAAGCGCAAGCTCTCTTTGGAATTGACAGACGCGGAAATTCAGAAGCGCCTGGCAACCTGGAGCGCGCCCCTACCGCGTTATGCGAATGGCGTGATGGCCAAATACGCTTTGCTCGTCTCATCCGCTTCCATCGGCGCGGTCACGGCCGTGCCAGCCTCATTTTCGTCGTCATCCATTCAGTCTCAAGCAGCCGCGCCAGCGGGTGCACGGCCGCAATTGGGAAGGACCCTATGAAACTTACGGGCGCGGAAATTCTCTGTGAATCGCTCACGAAGCTGGGCGTGCGGCACATCTTCGGCTATCCGGGCGGCGCGATTCTTCCCGTTTACGACGCGCTCGGCAAATCCAAACTGCACCACATTCTGGTGCGCCACGAACAGGGCGCCACGCACATGGCCGACGGATATGCGCGCGCCAGTGGCGGCGTCGGTGTCGCGATGGCCACGTCCGGTCCCGGCGCAACCAACATGGTCACCGGCATCGCCACGGCCATGCTCGACTCTTCCCCTATCGTCTGCATCACCGGCCAGGTCAGCAGCAAGCTGCTTGGTTCCGACGCCTTCCAGGAAATCGACATCACCGGCATCACCATGCCGATCACGAAACACAATGTGGTCGTCTCTCGTGCGGATGAAATCGCGCGCACTGTCCGTGAAGCTTTTGTCATCGCAAACACGGGCCGCCCGGGACCTGTTCTCGTCGATATCACGAAAGATGCGCAGCAGGCATCTTGCGAATTCGATTGGGACGCCGCCGAGCCGAAGCTGCCTCCGAAGCGCCTGCGCGATAACCACAACCAGGCCGAATTCGATCGGGCGATCGAGCTGCTGAATTCCGCAAAGCGCCCCGTGATCCTGGCAGGCCGCGGAATCATTCTTTCCGGTGCGATGCGCGCCTTCGAGCAGTTCGTGCGGACTTGCAACATTCCCGTGGCCATGACGCTGCTTGGCATCGGCTGCTTCCCTGCTTCCGATCCAATGAATCTGGGCATGATGGGAATGCACGGCGAAGCCTGGGTAAATCACGCCATTCAGGAATCCGACCTTCTTATCGCCGTGGGCATGCGTTTCGATGACCGTGTCACCGGCGACCTGCGCACATACGCCAAACGCGCGCGCAAGATTCACATCGAAATCGACCGGGCGGAGATCAACAAAAACGTCAAAGTGGACGCCGCTCTCGTGGGCGATGCGCGTGAGACGCTTGAAAAACTGATTCCGCACATTGTGAATCCGGACCGCGGTCCGTGGCTCGCGCACATTAAAGAGCTGCAGGGGGATTCCGCCGTGCGCGACATTCAGAGCCTGCCGGACAACGGACATCTCTACGCCGCCCACGTGATCAACGATTTGTGGAAAGAAACGCACGGCGAAGCCATCGTGGTCACGGACGTCGGTCAGCACCAGATGTGGGAAGCGCAGTATTACCACCACAACCAGCCGCGAACGCTTGTCACTTCGGGGGGCCTGGGCACGATGGGTTTTGCGTTGCCCGCCGCGATCGGGGCAAAATTCGCGAAACCAGAGTCCGAAGTCTGGGTGGTAGTTGGCGATGGCGGCTTTCAGATGACCATGTGCGAGCTCGCCACCATCGTCCAGGAAAAGATTAACCTGAAGATCGCCATTATCAACAACGGCTATCTTGGCATGGTGCGGCAGTGGCAAGAATTTTTCTACGATAAGCGATATGTGGCCACGCCGCTCGTCGCGCCGGATTTTGCGGCCCTTGCAAACGCTTTCGGAATCCGCGGCGAGCGCATTACCTCGCGCGCCGATGTCGTCCCAATGATCCGTTCCGCGCGCGAATCCTCGGAAACGGTTCTTATCGACTTCCGCGTCGAGCAGGAAGACTCCGTTTATCCGATGGTCCCCGCGGGGGCGTCTCTGCATGAAATGATTCGACGGCCCAATAATCCGCTCGTTGAAACGGCATCAGAGCCATGAGCCAGGGGGAGAGTATGCAAACACTCGTCGCATACGTTGAAAACAAGCCGGGCGTGCTCAACCGCGTGGCCTCGCTGGCGCGCCGCTTGGCGATCAACATCGATTCGCTGACCGTTGGTCCCACTGAGAACCCGGAAATCGCCCGCATGACCATCGTCGCGCATACCGACGAAAAAGGAGGGCTCCGTCTGGAGGCCAGCCTCGAGAAACTCGTCGATGTACTTCTGGCGGAAAATATCTCGGAGCGCGCTCTGCTCGAGCGCGACCTGGCGCTCATCAAAGTTCTCGCCGACCAGCAATCCCGTCCGCATCTGATGGAATTGATCAAAGTGTTTCGCGCGCGGGTCGTGGATGTCGCGCCCGAATCGCTGATCATCGAAGTTTCCGGCACTGTCGACAAGATCGACGGATTGCTGGAAGTGCTTCGTCCGTTTGGCGTTCTGGAAATGGCGCGCAGCGGCCGAATCTCCATGACGCGCGGCGGAGATTTGTTGCGCCCGCCGGGCGCACCGTCGCCGTCGGTCGAACCGGCGAACGCAAGCTGACGCGGGAGAAATAATCCTCCCGGGCCGATTTCCCGGGAGTTTCCAAGCTCGATTAATCTGTGCGAATTTGGCTAGAAAACACCAAGTTCCGGCCGCAACCCGGCCACAAGAGGACATCAATGGCAAATCTCTACTACGACGATTCCGCGGATCTCTCGCTCATCCAATCCAAAAAAGTTGCCATCATCGGCTACGGCTCACAGGGGCACGCGCACTCGCTCAATCTCCGCGATAGCGGCGTGAGCGTGCGCGTTGGTCTGCCCGAGGGCAGCGCCTCGCGCGCGAAAGCAGAAAAGGAAGGTTTGACCGTAAACACGCCCGCTCAAGCCGCCGAATGGGCAGACGTCATCATGATTCTCGCGCCTGATACCAAGCAGCCGAAACTCTATCGCGAGTCCATCGAGCCCCATCTCACGAAAGGCAAGACACTGATGTTCGCGCACGGCTTCAACATCCGCTTCGGCGCGATCAAGCCTCCGGCGACGGTCGATGTGTCCATGATCGCGCCTAAAGCTCCGGGCCATCGCGTTCGCGAAGTATTCACCGAAGGCGGCGGGACGCCCGCACTGATTGCGGTGGAGCAAGATGCGAGCGGCAATGCAAAGGCGTTGGCGCTGTCCTACGGCAAGGGACTGGGCTGCACGCGAGCCGGCGTTCTCGAAACGACGTTCACCGAAGAGACGGAAACGGATCTATTCGGAGAGCAAGCCGTACTTTGCGGCGGCGTCAGTGAATTGATCAAAGCCGGATTTGAAACGCTCGTCGGCGCCGGTTACCAGCCTGAAGTTGCCTATTTCGAGTGCATGCACGAACTCAAGCTCATCGTCGATCTCATTTACCGCGGCGGCCTCAGCTATATGCGCTACTCCGTGAGCGATACGGCCGAGCAGGGCGATTACAGCGCGGGCCCGCGTATCATTACGAAGAAAACGCGCGACGAAATGAAGCAAATCCTCGCTGAGATCCGCGACGGAAGCTTTGCGAAAAAGTGGATTGCCGAAAATGAAGCGGGCTGCCCGAACTTTCTCGCCACGCGCAAGCGCGAGCAAAGTCACCCCGTCGAACAACTTGGACCTAAACTTCGCGCCATGATGCCCTTTTTGCAGCCCGTCATCGCGCCGGGCCTGGAAGTGAAGGCCGCTGCCTCGAAGAAATGATGCGGCAGTCCGATTGATCCGCGAAATGAAACGAACAGTGCGTCATGGGATGTGGTTTGCAGGGGTCGCAACTCAAGAGTCACAGAATATTGAACACGTGGGTTGTTGACATGCCTGTCATTTTGGGCAATCCTCTGGCCCGATGAAACGACGACAGGTTGCGCAACAGGCCTCGGCTCCGTCACTTGCGGAGCGAATTGAACTCCTCAGTTCCAAACGCCAGGAGATTGTCCGCCCGATCTTGGAACATCCTCGCGACTACGTCCTTCTCAGTGTACGAGCCATGGCAGAACGCCTTCACACTGATCCTGCCACTGTCGTTCGCATTGTCCGGGGGTTGGGATTTGGCAGTTACCGCGATTTCCAACGCCATCTTCACGACCTCTCCATCGCATTCGCCACCTCCCTCGACACCATGCAGTCCAGCGGCCGTGTTACTAGCATGCCCGCCTATGTTCGCGAGGCGCTTGAGCAGGATCTCAAGAATCTGCACGGGCTGAAAAATAGTCTCGATGCGCCGCGCCTCGTGTCTCTCGCCAAACGCTTTTATGAAGCCCGCCGCATCGTGATCCTTGCCGGCGATCTCGCCGCGATTCTCGCGGATTACCTCGAATACCAGATCACGCTGCTCGGCTTACCGGTTTTCACAGGTACATCGGCGGGGCGCATCGCTCACCTGGTGCGCACCGTCAACAAGCGCGACCTTGTTTTGGGAATCAGCTTTCGACGTGGGCTCCGCCAAACGGTGGAAGGCGTGCATCTGGCGCGCGATCGGAATGCCTACTGCGTGGGCATCACGGACACTTACGTATCTCCGCTCGCCCGTGATTGCGATGAAGTCTTTCTCACTTCCGTCGAGTCCACGTCCTTCGGCGCCTCCTACGCCGCTCCGGTCGCTCTCGTCAACGCTATCCTCGCCGCTTGCGGCCAGTATCGCCGGCCGCAAACAATGGCGCTTCTCAAGGAGATCGTCGAGGAACAACGCAAAGGCTTCCGCTGGTACACGGTGTAGACTTCCATCCCGGGGACCGCACCATGAGGAATTTTCGCCGGTCATGAGCACAGCTGGTTTTCACCCATTGAAACTGTCCGTCGTATTTCTGTTTATCGCGGCGATCGCGGTGTTCATTGCTTGCTCTCCCAGCCGTCTTAACGCGCAGACCTCCTCCTCCCTCGAACCCGGCCCCAAGCCGCATGACATTCCAAAGATGTGGAGACCATGGATCGGAGAATACGGCTGGCCACCTGAAAACGGAGAGTCCGGACCAGTCTTTGTCGTCAGCGAGGACGGTGGCTCGATATCGATCCGGGAGCGGGATAGTCACTCGCCAGACGCCAAATACAAGGACGTCGGACGTTTTTCGGTGAGCGTTTCGCCTGCAGACACCGTGCACACACATCTGGATATCAGCCGTTCAGGCGTTCGGGCGTTCCACATTGGTGATGTCGCGTACCGCAAGATGACGCCGGACGCGAACGCAACTCAACAGGTCCTGATCAAGCCTGTGAAACCGATCACCGAACTACGCGCAGAAGCCCTCGCCGCTTCCCCGCCTCACGAAGACGGCCCCTTCCGCAAGCCGGAGCTGGTTGAACTGACTACACTCAGCCCAGCCATCCATCTCGATATTCGCTACGCTACGACGAACGACTTTCTCGGCACTCCTGTCTACACGCAGGCACGCGCGTTTCTGCAGCGGCCTGCTGCCGAAGCTCTTGTCGGCGCCTTGCACAAACTCGAGCCGCTCGGCTACGGCCTGCTCATTCACGACGCCTACCGCCCCTGGTATGTCACGAAAATCTTCTGGGACGCGACTCCTGCCGAAGGCAAAATCTTCGTCGCCGATCCGTCGCAAGGCTCAAGGCACAATCGCGGTTGCGCGGTCGACCTCACGCTCTACGACCTGGCCACAGGAAAACCCATCGAGATGCCCGGCACCTACGACGAAATGTCCCCACGCTCCTTCCCCGATTATCCTGGCGGCACTTCGCTTCAACGCTGGCATCGCGACCTTCTCCGCCGCGCCATGGAATCCGAGGGGTTCACCGTCTACGAGCACGAGTGGTGGCACTTCGACTACAAGGATTGGCACGAATACCCGATCCTGAACATTAAGTTTGAAGATTTGCATTCCGGTCAGGGACTCGTCAGCGAGCACTAGCGCTTCCGCGTCGCCAGCCGATTTGTGGAGGATTAAACCTTGCGAAGCAGACGCCGCTTCTACGCCAAGTTCATCACGATTTCATTCGTCGCCCTTTGCGCCGCAATTCAATTCCTGGATTGGCCCTCCGCTCTCCGCGCGCAATCGGGCGCCTCCCTCGCCGACCGAATTCAAAAAGTGTTGAGCCGTCCTGAATTCGTCCATGCGAATTTCGGAATCGAATTTTATTCGCTGGATTCCGGCAAAGTTGTTTACTCCCTGAACGCCAACAAGATGTTCGTCCCCGCTTCGACAACAAAAACTCTCACGGAAGGGACGGTCCTGGCTAAGCTTGGCGCCGATTTCCGCTTCCATACCTCCATCTATCGCACGGGCCCAATTGAAAAGAACGGATCCCTTAAGGGCGATCTCATTCTCGTGGCCGCCGGGGACCCCAATCTTTCGAATCGCATCCAACCTGATGGCACTCTCTCTTTTGTTGACGAAGACCACGCCTATGGCGGTCCGGCCGTGGCTGGCGATCCCCTCGCAGTAATCAAAGAGCTTGCCAAGAACGTCTCCGCCAAAGGCATTCGCAAAATCGACGGCCGTGTCCTCGTTGATGCAAGTCTCTTCCCGGATGGCGGCAAGGAAGGTGGCACGGGCGTCGTCATCTCATCCATCGTCGTGAACGACAATGTCATCGATCTCATCGCCACACCGGGCGCGAAAGCCGGCGATCCCGTTTCTCTCAGCGTTTCTCCCAAAACGGCTTACGCCAGTTTCGTCAATCACCTCACCACTTCAGCAACGGGCGCGACGCCGGACATCCAGGATCCGGACACAGTCACGAATATGGATGGCACGGTCACCGTCAACCTTATCGGCTCTCTTCCCGCCGCTTCGCATCCCTTCACGGCGCCCTATGCGGTCCCCTCACCCACGACATTTGCCCAAACCGTCCTGAGCGAATCTCTCATTTCTGCCGGAATGCAGATCAAGTCTCCCAAAAAAGCTTCCACGCCCGACTTCAGAACGCTTTCTCATTTCTACACCCCCGATAACCAGGTCACGGAGCACGTCTCGCTTCCGCTCTCCGAAGAAATCAAAGTCACTCTGAAAGTAAGCCAAAATCTTCACGCCAGCATGGGGCCTTACCTTCTGGGAGCTCTGGTCGCTAAAGATCTTGCCGATCCGGTTCATTCCGGCTTCAAAGTCGAACGCGCATTTCTTCAGGACGCCAAGCTCGATCTTTCCGGCGCATCGCAAGGCGACGGCGAGGGTGGAAACTGGGCCGACCTCTTCAGCCCGGATTTCATCGCCCACTACCTTGCTTACTGGACCACCCGTCCGGACTATCCGGTCTTTTTCAAAGCGCTTCCCATTCTCGGCAAGGACGGCACACTCGCCAAAATCCAGACCAGCAGTCCCGCCGCTGGCCACGTCTTCGCAAAAACTGGCACCTTCGGCTCCGAAGACAAGCTCAATGGCAAAATGATGCTCAACGGCAAAGGGCTCGCCGGCTACGTAATCACGGCGAGTGGTCAGAAGCTCGCGTTTGCGGCCTATGTAAACCACGTGAGTCTCCCCGGTGATCCCGATGCTGCACAGGAAGTGGCTGGGCAAGCCCTCGGCGAAATCGCGGCAGCCGCTTACGATGCTCCGCTCGATGCAACTTCTCCTTCCACCTCGGGCGGCTACGACCTAATCATCCGCAACGGTCACATCCTGGATGGCACAGGCAATCCGTGGTACGCCGCCGACGTCGCCATCGAGGGCAACCGCATAGCCGCGATCGGCAACCTGCGCGATGCGCACGCCAAGCGCGAAATCGATGCCCAGGGTCGAATCGTCGCCCCTGGCTTCATTGACATGCTCGGCCAGTCCGAGTCTTCCCTTCTTCTAGACAACCGTTCCCTCAGCAAACTTTCGCAAGGGATCACCTCCGAGATAACGGGCGAAGGCGGCTCCATCGCTCCGCAGAATGAAAAAACTCTCGCGCCTCTGAAGCCTTTCCTGGATCAATTCAAGTTCACCGTCGACTGGACCACTCTTGACGGCTACTTCCGCCGCCTCGAGAAGCAAGGCACTCCTCTCAATATCGGCACGTACGTTGGCTCCGCACAGGTCCGCGAAGCTGTCATCGGCGATGACGACCGCGCACCGACTCCAGCCGAGCTCTTGCAAATGGAATCTCTCGTCGAACAAGCCATGAAGGACGGCGCTCTCGGCGTTTCCAGCGCGCTGATCTACCCGCCGAACATCTACGCCAAAACCGATGAACTCATCGCCCTCGCGAAAATCGCTTCAGAATACGGCGGCCTCTATGCCACCCACATGCGCAGCGAAGGCGCCTCCGAAATGCCCGCGCTGGCCGAAGCCATCCGCATCGGCCGCGAAGCAAATCTCCCTGTCGAAGTCTTCCATCTAAAGGTCAGTGGCAAGCCGCGCTGGGGTAGCATGAAGAATGTTGTCGCCACGATCCAGGCGGCGCGCGATTCCGGCCTCGATATCGCCGCGGACATGTATCCCTATCCGGCAGGCGCCACGGCTCTCGCTTCCGCGCTTCCGCCCTGGGTTGCCGACGGCGGCGTGCAAAAGCTGCTCGAGCGGCTGAAAGAACCCGCCACCCGCGCCCGCATCAAGAAGGAATTGATCGCCGGCGACCATCCGGAGTGGGAGAACCTTTATTACGATTGCGGCGGCGGTGCCGGCGTACTTCTCGCCTCCGTCCAAAAGCCGGAACTAAAGGAATTTGAGGGCAAGACCGTTGCGGATGTCGCCAAGGCCTGGAAAAAAGCGCCCGAGGACGCGCTGATGGATTTCGTCATCGCCGATTCCGCGCAAACCGGCGCGATCTATTTCATGGCCAGCGAAGAAGACATCAAAACCGGCCTCGAACAGCCGTGGACGAGCATCGGCCTGGATGCCAACGAAATGTCGCTGGATGGCCCCATCTTTGAACCGCACACGCATCCCCGCGCCTTTGGCTCCATGCCGCGCTTTCTTGGCCACTACGTCCGCGATGAACACCTTCTGCCGCTTTCCGCCGCTATCCGAAAAATCACTTCTCTGCCCGCGCAGCGAGAACATCTCCAGAATCGCGGCCTCTTGAAGCCAGGCTACTTCGCCGACATCGCCATCTTCGATCCGGCAACGATTACTGACCGCGCCACGTTTACGAATCCCACGCTTCTCTCCCAGGGCATCGACTACACCATCGTCAACGGTCAAATTGAATACGATCACGGCAAGCTCACCGGCGTCACCGCGGGCCGTGTCCTCCGTGGCCGCGGATGGCGCTCCGAAGGGCAGGGAGACCAGCAAGGCTCGCACTAATGCGAGCCAAAAATTGTGTCTTAGATTGCCAAGCTGAATAGGCTGGAGAATCGATCCAGGGGATTCAGGCGCTCTGTGCCTCTGCGCCGATCATCGGGCAAGAGTCTATTCCGAAGACCCGTTTGCTAACTTAGAGAAGTTTTCCCCAGTTCGGCAAGTCGCCGTTCGAACGTCAATTCCTCCCACCCATGTTTTCCAAGATACCGCAGGACAATCTTGTGTCCCGGAGCGATTTTTGCCCGCGCCTTTGTCAGCGAGTCCGAGAGCTCCACCCACTGCCCGTCCACAAGGTAACTGCCTTCCCAACCTCTCAATTCAAAATGTCCGTCATTCTTCAAGATCAGCGGCGGCGCCGTACAAGGGACTACTTTGCCCTGTACTTTCGCCTGCGCGCACTGGTAGCTGCCCGAAACGTCGACTGTCTGAGCCTTGGACAGAGAAACTGTCGCAGCGCAAAAAAGGAGTAGGGAGACGCAGCGTACGAACGTGGGCATGGCCCGAACGAATCCCATAAGGGAACTCCACATCAGGGGCGCGTCGCTGCGGCCACCACCCCTGTCCCTTGGGACAGGTGCAACTCACAAGCCAAGATGGGCTTCCGTAACTATTTGAATAGCAAGGATTTATTGGCGTTCCGGGACCTGTACTCCGGGACAGAGGGAACTCTACTTCCCGTTTGGCATAGCTCTTTGCATCTCTATTCGAGCCACCTCAGGCGCCCCCGCACCGTTTGTCCCCTATTCAAACGGCAGCTCAGCCGTAGCCTGGCCATCCTTCCGTGGGTCCGAGGCGCCATAGTTCACACCCGTCGCAAAATCCCTAAGCACCGCTTGTCCACCCCCCACGCCGCTCGAGAAAGTCCCCAGCACTTTAATCTGGTGCCCCTTCGCCGTCAGTTCGTTCCTGGCATTCCCGGGAATCCGATTTTCCATTTCCACATCGCAGCCCGCGAAAGTGTACTTCGTGAACCGGGGCGCTTCCATTGCCGCCTGAATGTTCATTTTGAAATCCGCAATGTTTGCGATGAACTGCGCGTGAGCCTGTGCCTGATTCCACCCGCCCATAATCCCAAACGCGATTCGAGTGTCGCCTTTCTGGGCAAATCCCGGAATGATCGTGTGCCGCGGCCGCTTGTGTCCCGCCAGGGCGTTCGGAGACGCGGGATCAAGCGTAAAAAGCGCGCCTCGATTGTGCAGCACAAATCCCGCTCCCGCCGGCACGATTCCCGATCCAAACGCGGAGTAGTTGCTTTGAATCAGCGACACCATGTTTCCGTCGCGGTCCACCACGGTCAAATAGGTCGTATCGCTTGCGCCGGCGATCTCTCCCGCATGGACGTCGCAATTCGCGTGGTCAGGATCGATCAATTTCGCCCGCGCCGAAGCCCAGTTTTTCGAGATCAGCGTCGCGACGGGGATCTGTTGTCCGCGCGGATCTCCCAAGTATTTGGCCATGTCCGCGTAAGCCAGTTTCTTCGCCTCGATCATCGCGTGCAGCGCGTTCGCCGAGCCAAAACCGAAATCCTTCTGTCCAAGTGGAAAACTCTCCATGATGTTCAGCATTTCCAGCGCGGCCATTCCCTGCCCGTTTGGCGGCATTTCATAGACCGTCCAATCCCGATACGTCGTCGAGATTGGTTCGACCCATTCGCTGGAGTATTCCGCCAAATCCTTTTCGGTCATCGTTCCGTTGTGTCTTTTTTCCGCCTCCAGTATCTTCTTCGAAATCTCGCCCTTATAAAACGCGTCCCTGCCATGCTCCGCAATCTGCTCCAACGACGCCGCTAGGTCCGGATTCTTGAACACTTCGCCAACTTTCGGCGGCCTGTCGCCGGGCAAATAGAGGCTCGTCGCCGCGTCGTCCGTGCGCAGCAAGTTCACTTCCTCCGCCCAGTACGCCGCGTCCCACTCCGGCACCGGAAAACCGTCCTGCGCCGTTCGAATCGCCGCCCCCAAATCCTCTTTCAGTTTCTTCCTCCCAAACTTGTCCGCCAGTTTCTGCCATCCATCCACCGCCCCTGGCACCGTTATCGCATTCACGCCACTGTGCGGCATGTCCTTCAGTCCAAGTTTGTGAAGGTATTCGATCGTCAACCCCTTCGGAGCCCATCCGCTTGCATTCAAACCGTAGAGCTTGTTTGCCTTCGCGTCATAGACAATCACGAACAGGTCTCCGCCGATTCCATTCATCATCGGTTCGACCACGCCCATCATCGCGTTCGTCGCAATCGCCGCGTCCACCGCGTTTCCGCCTCGCTCCAGAATCCGCACGCCTGCCTGCGACGCCAGTGGCGACTCGGACGCGACGATCCCGCCCTTCGAAATCACCATCGACCGCGTCTGGCTCCGGTCCTGTCCATCCGCGCCCACGCTCATCAGCAATAAGCCTCCCACGCAAACAACAATTCCAAATCCACTCAGCCGCCTGAAATTTCGCATGATCCCTCTCAACTTCGTTTCCCATAATCCGTGGCATCTTACCGCTCTGGCCGAGGAATGTCCTCCTCTCTTCTTGCCGCTCTGTTCGATCCCTTGCAGGCTGGGTTGCAGTGTGCCCTGCCATCTCTATTAAAGTAAACTCTTGTCATATCTCAAATTTGTTGCCGCAGTACCCTTCTCCGGACAATAATTCTCCATCATCTCGGCTCTGGCTGATGTCTGGAACACTCGGTTTAAAAAAATCTCTCCCACGAAGAGTGAGGAGGCTCAGCTCCGCCATGAAACACACTGTGCTCCTTCTTTTTCTTCTTGTTGTGTCAGCTTCGCTCTTCGCTCAAGATCTGACCCCCGACACGCAGACCGGCAACTTCCTCTACAAATTTCCGACCGGATGGAATCCTGTCGAAAAAGGCGACACGACTATCATCAACGCTCCCGCCGCACCTCCACACACGGCCACTTTCATTGCTCTCGCGGCCAATGATCTCGAGGGCGACCTGCAAAATTCCTTTAACGTTCTCCTTGGAGGCCTTGGAGGCTCCTATCGGATTCAGCAAGGCGGCCAGCCCTCTCACCTCCGCTTCAAAAATCGCTACAACGCTATCCAGACCACGCTTGTCGCCGTTGACAAGAATGGCGTTGGCTGGAACATGTACATCCTGGCCGTCCAATACCGCAAACGCCTCGAGAGTGTCGTTTTCATGAGCAACCTTCCGCCCGGTTCTTACCTGACCGCAACCTTCAACGTATTCCAAAACACATTTCTCGCCAGTCTCACTTTCGGCGATGCCCTACCTGGTGCCCAGGCTCCGCCTCCTGCTTCCCCGGACGACGCCTCCCCGGGTTCGCAGTCCGCACCGGCTCTCTCGGAGGAACCTCCGCGCAAACTTCCGCCAGGCATGCTCGAGGGCATCTACATGGGTTACGAGATATACGGTGGTCACGCAGGTCTCAAGCGCCTCCATTTCAACCCGGACGGCTGGGTTGTAAAGGACATTCTTGAGGAAGGCATGATCGGCTTTGATTTCACCGCTTATCGCAAGAAACCCGACACCAACAGGAGTTGGGTCGGCCGTTATCGTCTCGACGGCGATCAAATCACCATCCTCTGGCAGGACTATAACGACGACCGCCAGGTTATCAGCCGCAATGAGACTTCCCCGAAACCGGGCATCGACGTGTACGTTCCCATGTGCCGCTGCACTGGCTTAAAATTCTCGGGAAGATATAATTTCGGACTCACCGGCTCGGGCCAGTATATTCAGTTCATGCCCGACGGAACTTTCCTCGACCGCGGCGTCCTCGACCAGATGCTCGTTCCCAACCCTTACTTTGAGCATCCTCGGACACAGCGCGGCACATACACCATCCAAAGTCAGACTGTCATCTTCACCTTTGCCGACGGCCGCCGCGGCATGCGCACCTTCTACGCTCCCAAAGCTCAGGAACACGCCAAACTCTTCGACTTCATCGGCCTCGGCTGGCAAGTCCTCTACGAATCCCACTACCAAAACGAACCTTAGCGCGCTCTTCGTCCAGGTCGCGAAACACCATATTCAATGCTGGTCTTCAATATGGTATAATTTGAAATTATGGCCTCTGCACGCAAGATTACTGTGGAAATCCCACACCAGCTTCTCGAACGGGCTCAGCGAGCCAGCGGCACCGGCATTACACATACTGTTCGTACGGGGCTTGAGCTTCTCGCCGCATCGGACACTTATGCTCGCCTACGTCGATTCCGCGGCAAAGTTCGATTCTCGCGTACCCTGGCGGAACTAAAAGACGACCGATGATCGCCGCGGACACGAGCACTTGGGTGGCGTTTCTGGATGGCCCCGCTGGCGACGATACCCTGCTGCTGGACAAAGCGCTGCAGGACCGTCAGTTGGTGATGGTGCCCGTTGTGCTCACGGAACTCTTGAGCGATCCAAAACTTCCTCCCGCCCTGCGCGTCAGCCTCGCGAATGTACCATTGCTCCAAATCGAATCTGGTTTTTGGCAACGGGCCGGCGCGTTACGCGCAAAAGTTCTCGCGAAGGGCCGCAGAGCTCGCCTCGCGGATTCCCTGATCGCACAAAACTGTGTGGACGCCGGAGTTTCCCTCATCACTCGCGACCGCGACTTTCGCGCCTTCGCCCAAGTCGCTGGCCTTCACCTCATCTTCGCGACTTGATCTCCATAACGCCTCAGATTTCGGAGAAATCGACCGCTTGGTGGTAGCATGTGAACTGCTCATCGCCCAGCGGTTGCGCGAAAAGCTAGTATCGCAAACCTCATCCTTGCGTTCGTCACTCCATCGAGCATGAATACTTCGCAGAGCGAACCTCGACAAAAGAACTGATTTCAAATGACTTACACAACGCTATTTGACAAGTATCTTCTTGTAGCGTATAAGCTACAGGAGGATAACTGAGAGGGCTAGCTAGGCTTACCGGTCGCTCTGGCGATGGGGCTTTGCTGGGTTCTGCAGCCTCTCCTATCGCGCACACTCCACTCTTCATTTTTTATAGCAATGTATTAGCTCATGAGTACATAATGGATCGAACTTGCAGACCATTTACAACCCAAGGAGTTAGGTGGTAGGCTTTCGTAGTAGCTCATAAGCTACAAAGCCTATGATTCACCCAAAGGCAACGTGGAAGCACGTGAGCGAAGCGTTCAATACTATCAACTGCGTTCTGGTGCTTGCCCGTTTCGGGAGTGGCGTGATGCAATTGCAGACCGCGACCTAAAGGCAATCATTGACGCTCGGATTGCTAGGCTCCGTGCAGGAAATTTCGGTGACAGCAAATCAGTAGGTGAAGGAGTGTCGGAGGCCCGAATCGACGTCGGTCCCGGATACAGAGTTTATTACGGTGTGGACGGAGATATCGTAATTCTACTTGGGGCGGGAGACAAGTCCACCCAAGATTGGGACATTCAAGTGGCCCAGGGCTCTTGGAAAGACTACAAGGAGCGTACGAAACAACATGCAAAGAAACCTAGATTACAAGGCGGATCTTCTAGCAGACCTAAGAAATGATCTAGGATACGCCGCCAAGTATCTTTCCGCCGCTATTGCTGATTCCCAAGAGGCGTTCCTAATTGCCCTGAGAGATGTTGCAGAGGCCCAGAAGGGAATTCCTAAAGTTGCGGCTGAGGCCGGAGTTAATAGAGAGAACCTCTATAGAACGCTTTCTGAAGGGGGAAATCCTCGCCTGACCACTCTTATACCCGTATTGAGCACGTTGGGCCTAAGAATCACGCTCGAGGCGGAGCGAACCGCGCGTGCCCCCGCGAGGCTCGAAGACAACTCCAGCTTCACCATTCGAATTGCCAATATCACCGGCAATGTGTTGGAGTCGGTCAGCAGGACAACTTTAAGTCGTGTTACTACGAGCTTTGCCGGAACTTTTCAGGACCGTGCGCACGATCCTGATTTCCCGGTCTTTGAAGCTCGCGATGTGCCTGTTCATCTGTTGACTGAAGAAGAGACTTCCAAGGGAACATTTCGAATTCAATAGACAACAATCGGAGAACAATGGAAATGTCCAACGATGCACCAAAACCCGCTCAACTCACGCCGGACACGGCGATCAGGAGGATTGAGAGAGCATTTGATCCCAATCGCCTTGTAGTTTACTCAAACAACGTCCTTATTGTAGGCACACAGTGGGATATTCAGATGTATTTCTCTCTGGTCCATGAGACTGAACCGGGAAAGTTCTTGGGGGTTGAAAAAGCCCTAGTGATAATGACACCCGAGCACGCACTTAAGCTCATGGATGCGCTCAAGAAAACACTGGACGGCTACGAATCTAATCAGGGACCAATCAGAAATATTAAGATCAGTGACCACCCCAAGGAGTAGGAACTCCCAGGGATCTTATGGCTCTCTACAAATACGGCAACTTACTTCAGTATTCAGATCATCAGGCGTTCGACCAAATCCATACAGCCGGTTCGCTTACCCCATATTCCGGCATCTATCGATGCGAAGGGTGCGGCCACGAAGTATCATCTACGGCGGGACACCACTTGCCCCCACAAAACCACCACCAACATACCTACGCTCAAGGCTACGTTCGTTGGCGTCTGGTTGTTACACATAGATAGTACAGTTGACTGTCAACTCACACTCTCTATCAGCTTTTCCACACATTTCCACCGTCTCACAAATCCGTCTCAATCCTCGCTTGCCCTGAGGAACGAACGGCCAACTCCCTCAAACTTCTCAACTTCTGCCATTCCCATTCGAATCCGCCCTCTCCTCGTTCGAATTAGCATTAAGTAAACAAGAAAATGTATTGACAAATCGCCAACACCGTGCTATCATGTTTCGTGTTTCGCTCAAATCCCGCGCTGCAACGTTCTTCAGAATCTTTTCGTTCGCTGCCTGTCCGATGCGAACGGCTCCTTCCCGGTGGCGGAGTGAGCCTCCCTCCGACGAACTCTCCGACTCCTTCCACTTTCGACTCTCAGCAGTCCCCTGTCCTTCTTTCCGAGAGAGTCCGCATCAGTATCATTCCGCTCCAATTAGCCATCCTTATGTTTTCATACTCTTACGCACTCTTTTGCACTGCGCGACATGCTAACACTATTATTCTTAGTCACTTACGCACTCTTTACGCAAATCACCGGGGGTGGGGTATCCCCATTCCGCCCATTGTTTGCCCCGGACTTGGCGGGCTCGCTCGACTCCCGCTGCTTACGACTCACTACCCACTACTCACCCCTCCTAGTACACTGGTCCCTGCTCCGCCATTGGCCTCATCCTATCGCGGAGTTATCGCCAATGACTGAAGAACACAAGTCATCCCGCTCAACGGAGACAAGCACCGCCGCGCAGCAACAGGATGCGAAGCACGAAACACGATTGGATAACCAGATCGATGCTTTACTCGCTGGGCGGCATGCTGACCCTTTTTCCGTTCTTGGTCCTCACCCCATCTGGTCTCCGCTTGGCCATGGCTGGGCCATTCGCTTCTTTCGGCCCGACGCTACGGAGGCCAGTGTATTGCTGGAGGGCGCGGGCGAGCCGATTCCGGCGCGAAGGCTGCGTCCCGAAGGATTTTTTGAGGCCACACTTCCGGATTCTCATCAAGGTGCGCCGTCCCCAAGCTCTTACCGCATTCGATTTCCCTCCAGCGAAGGAGAATACGTCGAAGCATTTGATACTTACGCCTTTCCCTACCTTTTAAGCGAATTCGATCTTCACCTGATGGGCGAGGGCCGCCATTACGACACTTACGAAAAGCTCGGCGCCCATTTGCGAACGCTCGAAGGAGTCCGCGGTGTGCATTTCGCAGTTTGGGCGCCCAGCGCGCAACGCGTGAGCGTCGTTGGCGACTTCAATCGCTGGGATGGACGCGTCAATCCCATGCGAGCGCGCGGCTCTTCGGGAATCTGGGAGCTTTTCGTGCCGGAGCTTCCCGAAGGCTCAATCTACAAATACGAAATCATCGGACCGGACGGCGTCATGCTTCCGCTCAAGGCGGATCCCTACGCATTCCGCGCCGAGCTTCGTCCCAACACGGGCTCAGTGGTTGCCAACCTCGATGCGCATGTGTGGACGGACGCGGCCTGGCTGAGTGAACGCTCCAGGAAAAACTGGCTGGAAGCTCCGATCTCTGTTTACGAAGTCCATCTCGCCTCCTGGCGCCGCGTCCCGGAAGAAAACAATCGATGGCTCACCTATCGCGAACTCGGCGATCAGCTCATCCCCTACGTGAAGGACCTCGGCTACACCCACATCGAGCTGCTCCCCATCATGGAGCATCCCTTTGACGGTTCCTGGGGATATCAGACGATTGGCTATTTCGCCGCCACCAGCCGCTACGGCTCTCCCGCCGAATTCATGGAATTCGTCAACCGATGCCACCAGGCGGGCATTGGCGTTTTTCTGGACTGGACGCCCGCACATTTTCCGCGCGACACCTACGGACTCGCCCAGTTCGATGGCACCCATCTCTACGAGCATGCCGACCCACGTCAGGGCACACATCCCGACTGGGGCACGCTGGTCTACAATTACGGCCGCAACGAAGTCCAGAACTATCTTATTTCCAACGCCTTATTCTGGCTGGACAAGTACCACATCGATGGCCTTCGTGTGGACGCCGTCGCCTCCATGCTCTATCTCGATTATTCCCGCAAGCAAGGCGAGTGGATTCCCAACGAGTTTGGGGGCCGGGAGAATCTGCATGCCATCGCATTCCTGAAACGAATGAATGAGGTAGCGCACGAACGCTTTCCCGGCATTCTTACAATCGCCGAAGAGTCCACTTCCTGGCCGAGCGTCTCGCGGCCCACCTATCTTGGCGGATTGGGCTTCAGTCTCAAGTGGAACATGGGCTGGATGAACGACACGCTGAACTATTTTTCGAAAAACCCCATTCATCGCAAGTACGAACACAACAAGATGACCTTCTCGATGCTTTACGCATTCACCGAGAATTTCATGCTTCCCTTCTCTCACGACGAAGTCGTCCACGGGAAAAACTCGCTCTTGCACAAAATGCCGGGCGACCTGTGGCAACAGTTCGCAAATCTGCGGCTCCTGCTTGCGTATCAATGCGCCCACCCTGGAAAAAAACTTCTGTTCATGGGCCAGGAATTGGCGCAGCGCAGTGAGTGGAGCGAAGCGCGCAGCCTCGACTGGCACCTTCTGCAGCATGATTCGCATCGTGGCGTGCACAGCCTCGTCCGCGATTTGAACAAACTGCTCGCAGCGCAGCCCGCTCTGCATCAAGTCGATTTCAATTGGCAGGGTTTCGAGTGGATTGACGCCAACGACGCCGATAATAGCGTCTTCGCTTTTGGCCGCAACGGAAAGAAGCCGGAGGATTTGCTGATCGTGATTCTAAATGCAACGCCCGTGGTTCGCGAAGGCTACCGCGTCGGCGTGCCCCAGCCTGGATTTTATGAGGAGGTTCTTAACACGGACGCTTCCGGCTATGGCGGGTCGAATGTCGGCAATCTCGGCGGTCAGACTGCTTCCGATCAGCCCGCGCAAGGCCGCGCGCAATCTCTCTGTCTTACGCTGCCGCCGCTCGCCGCCATTTTCCTCAAATGGCAACCGAGCTGACGATCACGTGTAGGGATTTCCGAGTCTTGGCGAAGTCTTTGGAGCGCTCAAGCGAATTTGACGCGCGCGTTCTTCAAATTCTTTCGCTTTCGCCGGCCTTCCCGTTTCGCTCAGCAACTTGGCGTAACTCTCGAGCACGGTTGCGACATCCGGATGATCCTTGCCAAGGATCTTTTCCCGAATCGCCAGAGCGCGTTGATAGAGAGGCTCCGCTTCGGTATATCGTCCTTCGACACAATACAAGTTCGCAAGATCGTGCAGGGAAAGCGCTACCGCGCGATGTTCCGGGCCAAGCAATGCTTCGCGCATGGCGAGCGCGCGCTGATAAAAGGTCATCGCTTGCGCGTAATCCTTGCGCGCAAAATTCAGCTCGCCGAGATTGCTCAGGCTGGAAGCCACGACGGGGTGCTGCGCGCCAAAAACTTTTTCACGAATCGCCAGTGCGCGTTGCTGCAAATCGATGGCCTCGCCGAACTTTTTCCGGGCTTGTTTGAGCTGTGCAAGGTTGACGAGGCTCGATGCAACATCTGGATGCTCCGGCCCAAAGGCCGCTGTGCGAATCTGAAGCGTTCGCTTGTAGAGTTTTTCCGCCGCGGAGTAGCGCCCTTGCCGGGCATCCAACTCCGCCAGATTGTTCAAAGGCGTCGCTAAATCCGGATGATCGGGCCCCAGCGCTTTTTCGCGGAGGTCCAGCACGCGGCGGAAATGAATCTCGGCATCCACATAATTGCCCTGAGCTTCGCGCAGTAGGCCGAGATTGTTGATTGCGGTTGTGACGCGCGTATCGCCGGAAGGATAGGCTTTCTCGCGAATCGCAAGGGAGCGTTTATAGAGCGGCTCGGCCTCGGCGTATTTCCCTTCGTTCCTGTAAAGTTCGGCCAGATCATTCAGCGTGACAGCCAATTCCGGGGACGCGGGTCCCTGCTTGTGTTCCTGGAGAGAGACAGCGCGCGCGTAGAGTTCCTCAGCTTCGCGGTAGCGGTTCATGGCGCGATAAAGCTCGGCAAGATTATTGAGTGAAGTTGCGACGTCCACGCTGGCGGCACCCGAAGATGATTCCGCGATTTCAAGGGAGCGCTTGAGCAAGGTCTCGGCCTCGGGAAATCTGCCTTCCATTCTGTAAAGTTCGCCGAGCTTGCCTACGCTGGCGGCGATGCGGGGATCGTTTGGAGAATTGGCCGCTTCGCGAATCTGAAGAGCGCGCTTATAAAGGGGCTCCGCCTCGGAATATCGGCCGGTCTGGCGGTAAAGATCGCCCAGGTTACCTAGGGCAGAGGCAAGGGAAGGTTCTTGTGATGTTCCGGCATGGCCCCAAGTTTCGATGGCCCGCTTATAGAGCGGTTCGGCGTCAGCGTACCGCCCGCGCTGTACGTAGAGTTCAGCAAGGTTGTTCAAGCTGGCGGCTAGGCGGGGATCCCCGGGACTAAACTGTTCTGCTATGTGTAAGGCACTAACAAGTAACGCTTCTGCTTCGGGAAACTTCCGTTCCTGAAAGGCCTTGCCTGCGGCAGCCATGTCGGTTTCCCAGGAATCCTGCTGAGCCCATAGAGGTAGACACTGGAAGACGAGAACGCCAAAAATTGTGAAGACCGCACCGCGACTGAATCGCCAAAGTGCGATGACCAGAGGACACCACCTAGGGGCGCGCAGACTTAGGGACCGCCATCCCAGGGATTGCAACGCGCGATTTGAGCTGAAGTGGCGGCAATGTACCACACCGAGAGGCAGGCGGCTATCTCCAAAACGAGAGGGTTCGAAGGGCCGGCTTCGGCAGGCGTACTTGAAGTGGGTCGAGTCGAAGCCAAGAAACAGGAAACTTTTCTCAAGATCCCTTCGTATCTCTACCTAAATGCCCAAAGGAGGCATTCCGCTATGACGAACCGCACCCGGCGTTTCATTCCCGTGATTGCGTTTTTGGCTGCCGCTTCCCTTTTCGCCCCTCTGGGCACTCCGGCGCAAACAAGTGCAAACCAATCAAGCACATCCGCGCAGGCAGAGCGGTGGCTGCACGTGCGCGTGATTAGCACGAACGCGAAGGGAGAGACCGTTCGCGTCAATGTTCCTCTTGAATTGGCGGAGAAAGTCTTGCCCGCCATCGACCATGACCGGCTGCACAACGGCAAAGTGAGAATCGGCTGCATGGATTGCGATGGCGTGGACGTGCGAACACTCTTTGAAGCGGTTCGAACATCGAAGGACGGCGAGTTCGTAACCGTGCAAAGCAAAGATGCGGACATCAGCGTGGCGAAGAAGGAAGGCCAATTCCTGGTCCATGTTCACGACAAAAACAAGCCGAAGTATTCCCAGGTAGAAGTCAAAGTTCCCATGAAGGTGGTCCAGGCACTGCTCTCCGCTGGGAAAGATGAGTTGGATATCGTGGCCGGACTGCATGCTCTTGCGTCTCAGGGAGACCAGGAACTCGTCTCGGTGAAGGATGATGACAGCACGATTCGCGTCTGGTTGGATTCGAAAAACGTAACGGACTAGAGATTCGAATTTGTAATTCGGGGCTCCCAAAAAGTCCGGCGCAAGAGCGCGGGACGCGAAAGGATGAGTGAAATGGTTCTGCTGGGAAAACTCGCTCTGGGATTTGGGGCCACTGTCGTACTGGCGGGTGCTTACACATTTCGCGAAGGACTACTGAGGGTAGATGTCGATGAAAGCCGCGGAAATGGATCGCATGTGCACGTCTGGTTGCCCGCGGCGGCAGTCCCAATGGCCATGCACTTCGTTCCCCGGCACCAGCTGGAACGCGCGGGGCAGCATGCGGGACAAATGATGCCACTGGTACATGCCGTTGCGAAAGAACTGCAAAGGTATCCCGAGGCGGAACTTGTTGAGGTACGCGACGGAGAGAATTACGTACGAATCCGCACCCACAATGGCACGTTCTTGGTTGATGTAGACGAGCCTGGCGAAACGGTTCATGTGGCCTGCCCGTTAGCTACAATTGACGATGTGTCGCGTGAACTTGCGGCCTTCGCGCCCGGCGCTTGAAGAGAAGCGGGAACGGGCGAACACCGATCGAAGCCATCGCCCGCGCGTTTTGTTCTCAATTCCCCGCAGTTTCTCTCGCTTGATTTCTCTCAGACTATTGATTCTGCTGCTTCTCTTTCATCATCTGTTCCATCATTAATTGGCGGAAGGCCTGCGGATCGAACGGGGAAACCGGCCCAGTGATGTGGTCCTTGGCACCGGTGATCACCTTCACCAGGACGTTAGTTGAGTTACCGTCGATTTCCTTTACCATGCCGAACGGCGAGACCTTGTCACTGGACCAAATCTCTCCTTTGCCGTCATTCTTTTTCCAGTGCTGACACGAGAAAGTTCCGGCAGGCACGGTAATGGTTTCAGAGCCGACCTGGCTCCACTTATTCATCTGCTCTTCCATGTCTTTATTCGCACGTGAGGACGGGTTCGCGCGCATCTCCATAGCCGGGTGGCCGGGAAGTTGCATGATGGTGCGGTGAATCTTGAAATCATCCCCTGAGACCAAGACTTTGTTGTAGATCTTGCCATCGAAGCCCTTCATCTCGTGGCCGATTTCCAGCCAATAGGCTTCCTTGCCGTCCGCCAACTCCCTGCCGACCACGAAAATCTCCATGCCCTCTTTCGAGGCGCTCGTTTCACCCGCGCGCGTGGACTCATAAATGGCGCCATTTCCGATTACGGGTTTGAAGAGACTTGCAATTGCCGGCCTCTTGAAAAAATCCATGCCCATCTGAGCACGAGCGGCGGTAACAATGGCGGTACAAAGACCTGCGGCCACAAGCAGTAGATAGAATCGCTTCATTTTTGCAGCTCCTTATGCTGGTTTTCGCCGCCCGGCCGGCGAATCGCTCTAGAGTGGAACAACCTGAGAGCGGCCCAAAGGTATCAGTTTGGCCGAAACGTGACAATGCAGAGGCGATCGGATGTGGCCAAACAGGACACGGATTAGGGCGCCCTTAGGATTGTGAATGAGGTGAGGAGAATTATTCGTACGCAAGCGCAACCACAGGATCGGTGCTAGCCGCGCGCAGCGCCGGATACACTGCGCCGATGGCGGCCCCCGCAACGGCGAGCAGGGCGGACGAAATTACCCACTGCGGGGTAATCAGAATCATGAGGCCCGGGTTAGTCTCTTTCATGATGGCCTGGAAGATGAACGTGAGCACAATTCCGAGAATGCACCCCAAAATCGTAAGGATAAGAGTTTCCCCGAGGAGCAGGCGCAAGATCCCCAGGCGCGATAGACCCAAGGCTTTGAGGATGCCGATCTCTCTGGTGCGCTCCATGACCATGGTGTGCATATTGAGGAGCACGACGAGGAAGCTGATGACGATTCCCAGGCCAACCATAGTGCGCGTAAAGGGTCTCAATTGAGGGAGATTGGAGGAACTCATGAGGGTGACGTATTCGGACATAGAGCGCACGCGATCAAGGGGAGTGAGCTTTATGATTTGTCCTCGAGTGCCTTCGGTGTCGCCTTTGCTTCGCACGTAGAACATGGAGACACGCTTCTCGGCGCCGGCGATATCCTGAGCGGTCTTAAGCGGGATAAAAAAGCGGGCTCCCTTCCCATGCGCGACGATGCCGCAGATTGTAAATGCATGATTCAAAAGCGTGATCTGGTCGCCGACCTTCAAGTGCTTGGTTTGAGCGATGATGTCATCGGCGATAGCTTCGTCAGAGGATTCGAAAGGACGTCCAGAACGGAAGAGGAAACCGCGACTGAGGGCATTGAAGCGCTTGAAATCGATGCCGTAAACGATGATCAAATTCTTTGGTTCCGTGAGGATAAGGGTCGGAGCGACTTCATCGACGCCCGGAAGCGCGGCAATCTTCTCACCGAGGGATTCCTGCATGACGGCGCTGGAAAAAGCAAAGAAGATGGAAGAGTTGGGCGGCTGAACGAGCAGATCAGCGCCGACACCTTCGACGCGTTTTCCCCATTCGGAAATCACTCCGGAGGTGAGACCCACAATAAGAAGTACCAAAATGACCTGGATGGCGATGGCAATCACACTGAGGAAGCTGCGCAATGGGCGAGCCCTAATATTGCCCCACAACATCTGCAGGAGAGAAAATGTGCCGTCAAAAGTTTCATTCATCCGGAGATCCGATGAGCCACTCTACCATTCCAGGATGGATGGAGCAAAATTCGGAAAGAGCGAGCAGGCAAGAATCGTGCCGAACCTCGAAGAAAATATTTCTCTCCGATTAAGATTTCAACACAAATGTTGATAAGTGTGTGGAAAATCGGCTCGCGAATCCGCGTAACTGCACTCTCTTCAACGGACTTCTCCTGATTGCACAATTCCAGTGCAGATCACTTTTTCGTTTCCGGGAATATTCCATCGAACGAAGTTTTTTTGCGGCGCATATCTTTCAGAATGAAAGGAATCGAAGCGCAGAGCAAAAAATTCACACTAAAGTGGATCACTTATGAGGAGCTGGGCATTTTTCAAATTGAATCAGTACCACTTGGGAGGTTTCTCGAGGTGAATCTTGATGACCTGATGAGGATCCGTGATGTCGTACCAGCGACCGTAGGTTTTCCAACCATCGGCAATGACCTGAACGAGAGCGCGCCCGAGAGGCGCATCCGGAACATGGGCGAGGCCTTCGCGATTGGTTTTGACGTTCAACTCAACCTTCTTATCCTTTCTGAGGGTGCGCTGCTCGATGTACTTCACATAGACGCTGGCATTCTCAACGGGTGCAGGTGTTTCGCCGCCACTCACCTCGATCGTCAGCCTCGCGGGTTCGGCAGCTTGGGCCGGCGGCTTCGCAGCCGGCGGATCCTGCGCCGCAAGAGCAAATGCCGCGACAAAGGAGAAAGCAAAGAAAAGAGTTCCCGTTCGAAACCGAAGATATTTCATGTTTCTGTGGACTCCATCCTCAACGACAAGAGGGGAAACAGTCAAGTTACTCCGCCCTGGTGTGAGATGCAAATGAGCATCGGGGTGCTGCTCGGGGTGGGAGGACGGACGGGACAATGCGATGTGATCCAGGCAACAGTTGGTCGCGGCGCATTTGACTCACTGGATTGGCTCCTGTAACTTCTGAAGAAACTGCCCGGCAAGGAATTGAAGGCCGCAAGAGCAGCGATGAGCCAATAATCCCGAAACTTCCACAATCCAGGGGAAGATCAGCAGAAGTTCCGCAGAAGCGAAAACTGGCCGCGCAGGGACAAAAGCGCCAGGCAAGAGGAGACCACCATGGGATTTGCCACGAACGCCATTCACGTTGGGCAGGAGCCTGATCCCGCCACGGGTGCGGTCGTCGCGCCGATCTATCAGACTTCGACTTACGTCTACGAGGAACTGGGCAAACACAAGGGGTACGACTACGCGCGGTCAAACCACCCGAACCGAAAGGCACTGGAACGCACGGTAGCCAAGCTGGAAGGCGGCCACAGCGCGTATGTGTTTACTTCGGGGATGGCCGCGATTGACGCAGTATTTCGTTTGTTCCGGCCGGGCGATCACATTGTCCTGTCGGAAGCGGTATACGGGGGAGTGTACCGGCTGTCGACACAATTGCTGGTGCATTTTGGATTGGAATTCAGCTTTGTCGATACGTCCATTCCAGCATGCGTGCTTTCGGCAATGCGGCCAAACACGAAGCTAATTTACATTGAGACGCCCACGAATCCGACGATGCGAGTGACGGACATCGGCGCAATCGCCAAGCTGGCGAGCGAACGGAACGTCACTTTAGCGGTGGATAACACGTTCCTCAGCCCGTATTTGCAGCGGCCAATCGAACTTGGCGCGCAAATCGTGGTGCACTCGATGACAAAGTATTTGAACGGGCACAGCGACTCGACCGGTGGGGCGGTGGTGCTGACGCGGCCAGAAGACGCGGAAAAGATTTATTTCATCCAGCGCTCGGCGGGAGCGGGACTAGCGCCGATGGACTGCTTTTTGATCTCGCGGGGCATCAAGACCTTGGCGATCCGAATGTTGCAGCACAACGCCAACGGCATCACCGTGGCGCGGCACCTGGACGCGCATCCCAAGGTTCGCAAAACGCACTATCCCGGACTGCCGACGCATCCGCAGCATGAAATTGCGAGGCGCCAGCAAAAAGGGCCGGGAGCGATGCTGTCGATTGACCTGGGATCGCTCGAGGCGGCGCGACGATTTTTGAACCAATTGAAGCTGTGCTCGCTGGCGGAAAGTTTGGGCGGAGTGGAAACGCTGGTTTCCTTGCCGGCGCAGATGACGCACGCCTCGATGCCTGCGGAAGTGCGGGAGCGGATTGGAATTACCGACGGATTGGTGAGGCTCTCCGTGGGGATTGAGGATGTGGAAGATATCATGGCGGATCTGGACCAGGCGTTGCTGTACGTCTGAGGCCGGGGGTTGGTGAGTGTTTTGACGTGACTGGAGACTGGTGACTGGTGACTGGCGAAACCACTCGATGGCGCTGAGTCTTTGGCGGTTCTAGAGTTACTCGATTGCGCCGGCTTGAGCTTGGCGTGACCGCGCATGGCAAACTGGGGAGAATTCCTCGACGCTTGCCGGATTAAACGTTTTGTTCGAGCCAGGCGAGATAGGACTCGGAACCGGCGACGATGGGCAGGGCGATGAACTCGGGTGTGTCGTAGCTATGAAGGCGTTTTACCTCCCTCTCAAGCGCTCTTAGTTTTCCTGCGGTGGTTTTGACCAGCAGAAGCAGTTCACGGGCTTTTTCGACTTTTCCCTTCCAACGATAGTGGGATTCGATGGGGATGCGGAGGATGTTGACGCAGGCGGCGAGGCGTTTCTCGACGACGGAACGGGCGATGAGCTTGGCCTGAATATGATTCGCGCAGGTGACGAGCACCAGACGATAATGTGCGTTGGATTTCATGTGATGAGCTCCAGGAGATTCCGTAGTGGGCTTCCGTCTTCCAGAAACTGAGAATAGAATACGACGCCATGAGCGCTTCCCCAATGTTGAATGATTCTCCGATCAAGTTCGGGACCTCCGGGTGGCGGGGGCTGATTGCGGAGGATTTTACGTTTGCGAACGTGCGCCTGGCGGTCAAGGCGATCGCGGAACACGTGAAAAGCAAGGCCAGCAATCCCACGATTCTGGTTGGATACGACACGCGATTCTATTCGGAAGAGTTCTCGCAACTGGCGGTTGCCATATTGCAGGAGCACGGGATTCGAACGCTGCTCTGCGAGACATTTACGCCGACGCCGGCGATTGCGTATGAGATTCAGCGATCCAAACTCGATGGAGCGATCAATTTTACGGCGAGCCATAATCCGGCGCAGTATCACGGGCTGAAATTCTCCTCGGCGGATGCCGGACCAGCGCTTCCCGAAGTAACGAAGGATATAGAAGCACGCGTGGCAAGGCTGATTGCGAAACAAGGAGGGTACCCTGCTTTGCCGGCGGTGCCTTCCAGCGGGGTGAAAACGGAGAAAGTGAATCTTCGCGACGATTATTTGAGAAGGCTGGAAGAACTGGTGCGATTCGAAACGTTGAGAAAGGGAAAAGCAGTATTTGTGACGGATGCGCTGCACGGGTGCGGAGCAGGATACCTGGATGGCGCGTTGAGAAAGCATGGGGTTGCCGTTGAAGCGACGCGCACGAACCGCGATTGCCTGTTCGACGGCACAGGCCCGGACGTCAGCGAAGAAAACCTCGCGCCTTTGCGGAAAGCAGTTGCGGATGCAGGCGCAGCAGCGGGACTGGCAACGGATGGAGACGCCGACCGTTTTGGGGTGATCGACCGGGATGGGACGTGGATTCAACCGAATCATATTTTGGCGCTGGTCTACGACTATCTCGTCGAGACGCGCGGTTGGAAACTGCCCGCAGCGCGCAGCGTGGCGACCTCGCAGCTGATTGATGCCGCGGCGAAGGCGCATGGGCAGACGACTTATCAGACGCCCGTGGGATTCAAGTACATCGGTCAGCTGATCCGCGAAGACAAGATCGCGCTGGGTGGAGAAGAAAGCGCCGGGCTAACTATTCGCGGGCATGTTCCAGAAAAGGATGGGATATTGGCGTGCCTGCTGGTGGCAGAGATGATTGCCTCGCGCGGCACTTCCTTGGGAGAACAAATCCGGCAGCTCTTCAAAAAGGTGGGGAGCGAGTTCTGGCCAGTTCGCGAGAACCTGCACTTGAACGACGAACAAAAGGCAAACGCGGTAAGGAAGGTGGCGGTGGACGCTTCGACACTTATGGGAAGGAAAGTAGTATCGATTGACCGGACCGACGGCGCAAAATTCAGTTTTGAAGACGGTTCGTGGATGCTGGTGCGGCTCTCGGGTACGGAACCGCTGCTGCGGCTATATGTCGAGACGAAGAGCGCCGAAGCTTCCGCGAAACTGACACGCGAGGCGACGAAGTGGGTATTGGAAAACCGAGGAATAACCTGAAGAAAAACTCGGCCGAGAAGAAGCTGAGGTCGCTGCTGCGGCAGTATGGGCGCGGACTGCTGGGCTTGCTGGTGGCGGTAATGATCGTGCACGACGTGTTCGGGACGCACGGTTTTCTAGCGATGCGCCGGACGCAAAGCGAAATCAAGAAAGTGAAAGCGGACATCGAACAGCTGAGCAAAGAGAATGAGGCTCTGGAGCAGGAAGTGAAGGACCTCAAGAGCGATCCACGATTGATCGAAAAAATCGCGCGGGACGATTTGGGACTGGCGAGACCGGGCGAGACCATCATCAGAATCCCGCAAGACCAACAGTTCGATCAAAAACCAACGACAAGTCACTAGTCCGGCTGAACGGCCGGCCGTAATTCCCCGAAAGACTTCCGCTCAAGCAGGCGCAGTGACCGTGGCGGTTTTTTGCGTCCGAGCGCGGCGGTTCTTCCAGCCCGTGCGCAGAAGCGAAAGCATCAACATCGAGAGAAAGATTGCAAGCAGGCCCAGGGTGGCTTGAAGTGCGGTGCAATTGCGTTTGGGCAGGATCGAAAAACGGCCATAGACGAATTCGATATGCACCCAGTAGACGAGCAGCGAGGTCTTGCCGATTTGGATGATGGGACTGAAACCGACCTGAGCCAAGCCCCAGCGGCACCACGAGTAGACGAAGAATAGGATCAGGAGAAGGATGCCGCAGCGCATGAGAAAGAAATTCGGACTGGTGTGCCAATAATCGTAGACGGAATAGACTTTCAGGTGCGACTCATCGAACCGGATGGAGAGGAAGCACGCCAGAATGCCCGCGACGCCGATGGATGCAAACGCCAGCGGCTCGCGACGCCTGGCGAAGCCGGAGAAGAGAAAGAAGCCGGCGGCAAGTCCCGCAAAAGCCAAACCCGACCAGGGGAAAAGCGGAAAAAGCCAAGGTTGCGGTGTGCCATAGATGTGCACACCATTTATGTAGGACTCGATCGGCCAGGGCAGCCGAGTTGGGCGATGCGTGGTCCAGAGAAGCGGAGTCGCCAGGGCTACCAGTGCGGCGGCGAAAAGACCAGCAAGAATACCGCGATTGCGCGAGGATGCGACGGCCTGGGCAAACGAGGACGAAACCGCAGGGCCGCGAGCGGAACTGACCCAACAAAGCACGCCCATGAGCATCATGGAGAGTCCGAGCATGTTGAGAATATCGACGCGCAGAAGATCGGTCCAAGGCGACGACGGGTAACCCAGGGCGAATTCCTGGGCGCGAAAGAGAAGACCGAGGCCAAAAATCTCCGCGCCGCGACGGATGGTTGTCCTGGCGATCTCGCCCGGCGCCGCGCCCTTCTCACGAAGTCGTTGGGTCACAAGCGCAAAAGATATGCCTGATAGAAAAAGAAAGAGCGGCGCGGGAAGAGTTCCGCCCAACTGGGACCATCCGAAGAGAGCGGACTTGCGCGCTTCCGGGCTGAGCCAGGAGTCGTAACAATGCGTCTGAAACATGAGGAGACAGGCGAGGCCGCGCATCCAGTCAATGTGTGCCAGCCGTCTCATTGTTCCCGCTTAGTGCGCGCGAAGAACCCTTCCAGAAGACCCCGCCGGTTCCGCAACACTCTTGGCTCAATTTGGCTTGTCATGTCCCTGCGCTACAATCTTCTCGCTCGGTTCTGATTCTTAAGCAACTGTATTGCCAGCGACGCGCCAACTCGGTCCGTTCTCCGTGCTCGGTTTGTGGGCCGGAGTATGCCTAACGGGAACGTTCTATGCGACCTGGCATGGATATGGCGGCCGAGAGTTCGCGGCTACATTAACAGTATTTGGGTTCTTCTTTCTGGTCATGCTTCTGTTCGCGGCGCGCGGACTTGCCGACGGTCTTGCGGCCCGCCTGGGCCGCGGAGGAGGCATCCTACTGGGCTCAGCGGCCTTCCTTGCATACCTGATTTATGCGCTTGGAACAAATAGTTTCGGCATCGCGCGCGCGGGAGTGGCTGCGGCTCTCATCTTCGCGCCGCTGGCACTGGCTGCCTCTGCCGAGCGAAAGCCGGCCGGGGCGTGGCAGGACTATTTGTTGCTGGCAGGTATTTGGGTGGTGGTGAAGTTTGGCCCGTCGCAATGGATGTGGCCGTACCCTGGCGGGCGTCTGTCGTATGTGTTCACCGTACTGCTGGCGTTGAATGTCGCGCTCGCTGCGTTCGTTCTGATGCGTCGAGCGAGCGGAATCGGTTACTCGATTGGTTGGGGACGGCACTGGGAATTCTACGTGCTGGGCAGCTTCCTGGTGTTCGGATGTATTGCCATCCCGCTTGGAATCGGGATGCACTTCCTCACATTCGCGCCGCAATGGCACGCGTGGCCATCCCTAGTCTTCACTTCCGCGGGAATATTCTTTTTTACGGCCTGGCCGGAGGAATTTTTGTTTCGCGGGCTACTGCAGAATATGCTCGCGCGATCGTGCAAGAGCGAGTTGGCGGGCTGGTGGACGGCGTCGATGCTCTTCGGTTTTTCACACATCACCAACCTGGGATTTCCCAACTGGCGATACGTAATCCTCGCGTCCATTGCCGGGCTCTTCTATGGCTGGACATGGCGGAAGACAGGCTCGATTTTCGCCTCGGCGATTGTGCACGCACTTGTGGATGTAACGTGGCATTTCCTGTTTAGGACGGGATGAGCGCCGAACGGAAACATTATGGCTTTCGGGGCGTCAGTAGCTGACAGAATCTATGAGTTGAGGAACTAAATCCAATTTCGAACGTATCTACATGCAGCGGAGGCAGTACATGGAAACCGTGTGGCAAGACCTGCTGTTCGCACTGCGAATGATGCGGAAGAACCTGGGTTTCACGACGGCAGCGGTGTTGTGCCTGATGCTCGGGATTGGAGCCACGACGGGGATTTTCACGGTTGTGAATGCCGTGCTGCTGCAGCCGCTGCCGTATGCACATTCCGAGCGGTTGGTGCGTGTTTACACAGAGTTTCCAACGTTTCCAAATGGAGGACTGCACCGATTCTGGACCTCGGGGCCGGAATTTCTTGATCTTCGACGGGACACGCATTCCTGGGCGTCGCTCGACGCGTGGATCACGGGCGGCGCAAATCTGGCCGGGAAGTCGGAGCCTGTGCGAGTCACGGCGGCGTATTTGAGCGGTGGATTGCTGGAATCGCTCGGTGTTTCGCCAATTGCAGGGCGGTTGATTGCGCAATCGGATGATGTGCCCGGCGCCGAAGCCGTCGCGGATATTTCTTACGGAACCTGGCAGAGCGTTTTTGCGGGCGATCCGAACGTTGTTGGGAGAGAAACTCATCTGAATGGGCTGAAATGCACCGTCATCGGCGTGATGCCCAAGGGATTTCAGTTTCCTCCGGGAGAGCAGGATCCGGCGCAGGTTTGGACGGCCCTGCAATTGGATCCGGCAAAGCCGGGAGGGCGGGGCTCGCACAATTATTATTTGCTTGGGAGGCTCAAGCCCGGAGTGTCCGCTGCCGCGGCGCAGGGAGAATTGGCATCGCTGGTGCAATCTTATGCGGAGCACCGTGCGCCGAAAACGCATAGCTTTGATCCGGAGAAGCACACAATTGTCAGTTTTCCGCTACAGGCAGAAGTTGTCTCTGGTGTGCGGCCAGCCCTGCTGATGTTGCTGGGGGCCGTGGCCTTCGTGCTATTGATCGCCAGCGTGAACGTGGCAAATCTGTTGCTGGCTCGCGCAGAGGCTCGGCGGCGTGAAATTGCAATTCGCGGGTCGCTGGGAGCGAGTCTGACGCGGCTGGCCCGCCAATTTGTGACCGAGGGCGTATTGCTGGCGCTTTGCGGCGGAGTTCTGGGCATAGGACTCGCATACGCAGGAGTTCGTCTGGTTCAATTGACGAACGCGGGAGGAATCCCCCGGGCGGATGAAATCGCGATGGACTGGCGAGTGCTCGCGTTCACGCTGGCAGTCAGCGTGATTACCGGAGTGCTTTTTGGATTGGCGCCGCTCGCGCCGCTGATGGTGAGCGGAATTTCCGAATCGCTGAAGGATACGGCGGGCAGCACCACAGTGGCTGCTGGAGCCCAATTTTTCCGCCGAGCGCTGGTCGCCGGCGAGCTGGCCATGGCTCTGGTTCTGCTCATCGGTTGCGGGCTGATGCTGCGGGCGTTCTGGAAGCTGCAAGAGGTTCATACCGGCCTCCGCCCGGAAAATGTAATTACGATGCTCGTGTCGCTGCCCAGCGGAACGTATACGGATGCGGCAAAGATCGCCGATCTGTGGACGCGGTTGGACGAGCGACTCTCGAGTATGCCAGGTGTGCAGTCGGCCGCACTGGTCAGCGGTTTGGCACCGCTCCGGCCACCGAACATGAACGACACGGATATCGAAGGGTTCGTAATGACGAAGGATGGACCAATCCAGAACGTGGATTTCTATCAAGCCGTGAGCAAGAATTATTTCGCAACGATGGGAATTCGGCTGATGGACGGGCGATTATTCGATGATCGCGACGGGCGAGACGCTCCGCAAGTCGTCATCATCAATAAGACGATGGCGCTGACCTTCTGGCCCCATCAAAATCCAATCGGTAGACGCGTTCGGCCCGGCGGAGCCAAGGATTGGAGCACCGTCGTTGGCGTCGTGGACGATGTGAAGAATGCAGGACTCGACCGTCCGGCGGGCACGGAATTGTATCTCCCTTACCGGCAGCCGGCAGCAGCTGGCGTCTCGGACATGTATGTAGTCTTGCGCGCAAGGAGTGGAGATCCGAACTCGCTGACGGGCGAAGTACGCCAGCAGTTGAACGAAATCGATCCATCGCTTCCGCTTGCGGACGTGCGGCTGATGGACGACGTCCTTTCGGGCGCGCAAGCACGGCCAAGGTTCCTGACACTGTTGCTCTCGCTATTCTCTGTAGTCGCCCTGGCCATAGCGACAGTGGGCATTTACGGAGTGGTTTCGTACTCCGTTGCCCGGCGAACCAAGGAATTTGGCCTGCGCATGGTGCTGGGCGCGCAAAGCGGCGACGTACTCGGGCTGGTGATGAAGCAAGGCGCAGGCATGATCCTCGTTGGAGTTGCGGTCGGTCTTGCGCTCGCACTTTTCTTTACGCGGCTTATGGCAAGCCTGCTCTTCGGAATCACTTCGACCGACGTGGCCACTTATGGAAGCGTTACGGCCGTCCTGTTTGGAGTAGCACTTGCGGCGTGCTATGTACCAGCGCGTAGGGCCACACGTGTGGACCCGATGCAGACGCTGCGGTATGAGTGAGCTTTCAACTGTCTTGCAGAATTGGGAGGATGGAATCGTTCCGCGAGACTTAAATGGCTTGTGGCGAACGGCCTGCCTGAGTACTCTGTGAGACCATACAGAAGTTCGGATGAAACCGTGTGAGGGATTCCGCATCAAAACAAACACATAAGCGGGGCGGGTCGGAGATCTACACGAGAGGAACAAACCGATGAGAGAGATGACTGCGGAAAACGCGATGTTTCTGTTGCAAGGGGTCTATCTTCCGGCACTCAAAATGGAGAGCCAGTTGACGAAGAAGGTGATGGAGGCAGTACCGGCTGATCGCGCCGACTACAGGCCCGATCCGGTCTCGAAAAGCGCGATGGAATTGGTGAGGCACATCGCCGCGGCGGACAACCGTTTTTTGGAAACAGTGATCACGGGACAATTCAGCACGGCCGCGGTTCTTCCCGAAAGCTTGAAGACACCCGCCGAGATTGCATCGTGGTACGAGCAGCGATATGCCGGAAACCTGGAAGCGTTGGCGAAAGCGACGAGCGAGCAACTGACAAAGACTGTGGATTTCCGCGGCATGTTTCAGAGGCCAGCGGTAACTTTCCTGATGATGGGCCTCAACCACACCATTCATCACCGCGGCCAACTAAGCTCTTATTTGCGATGCATGGGAGCGAAGGTGCCTTCGATCTATGGAGAGAGTTACGACACGGAGCAGGCCAAAAAGGCTGCGCAGGCGTAGTTGCATATTTTCCCACGCTGAAATTCCATAGAATCCTCTCGAACAGTCCGCAACACAAGCGCCCTTTCCGTGTTTTATCATTGGCTGGCTTGATGCGCCGCGCGATCCCCGGGACCGCGAACAAAATTCAAGCCAAGCCAGCCCAAGTGCAGTACAGGAAAGGAAGAATCCCCAGGGAGGACTGCGAAATGTTGCGAGTAAAGGGATATCTTGGGGCTCTAGTGCTGAGCGCCGCGATGATTGCTCCGCTGCTGACCAGCGGGTGCGCGGTGCGCGCGCGGTATTACGATGGTTATCGCCACGACTACCATCGTTGGGACGATCGGGAAGATCGCGCGTATCGCGTATGGTTAGGGGAAAGACATTACGAATACCGCGAGTTCAACAGGTTGGACAACGACCAGCAGCTCGACTACTGGCGCTGGCGGCATGACCACGGCGACAGATAGTCATCCCTAGCGCCCAGGAAAACAAAAACGATCCGTTCGAACGGGACCAGTGATCAGGAGATAGCCCTCGATCGCGAGCTTGAAAATCAAGACCTCGGCTCTCTCCTCTCACTGGCACAGCACGCAAAGTGCAGAGTTCGGCTCACGGGTAATGCGCAGACGAGCAGAGGGAGAAACCGCCGCAGATGTCACGCGGGCTCGGAGGTTGGTGCCGCGATGCGAGTGGAAGCCGAGGAACGCTTGGCTTGATAGAGTGCGCGGTCGGCGGCGCTGAGAAGACTTTCCAGTGTTAAGCCGTCACGGGGATATTCGGCAACTCCAATACTTACGGTGAGCTGAGGCATTTCCAAGTCTTCCGCTAAACGCTGTGCAATTCGATTGGCAACCCTCTGGGCATATTCGGACGAAGTCTCTGGCAGAACCAGAGCGAACTCATCGCCGCCATAGCGGGCGGGCGTATCAACATCACGGCAAGTTAGGTACAGCACTTCCGCCATGCGGCAGAGAGCAAGACTGCCGACAACGTGGCCGTGCAAGTCGTTGATTTTCTTGAGCCCGTCCAAATCCAGCAGCAGCACGGAGAAGGGACGGCCATTACGGGCAAAACGCTTGATCTCCGTCTCGATGTGCTCGGTCAGTTGGCGATAGTTAGCCAGGCCTGTCAGAGGATCCGTGACGGCGAGGCGCTTTGTTCGCTCTTCCTGCCGCCGTCGCTCAGCGACCTCGGCGGCAAAAATGAGGATCATCAAGGCTTTTACGGCAATGAAGGATTGCAGGAGGAGCAGAGACTTATTGATTGAGCCGATCACGAACGGCCCATAACCATGCACGGTACCCAGGACTTCCACTGCGCAGAGAGAGCAGATGGCCGCGGAAGTTTCGCGCGGGCCAAAACGGAAAGCCGCCCAGACCAGGAAAGGTGTGCAGAGAAACGTCCAGGGATCGCCCTTCATCTGAGAGTGGAAGGCTGGGCCGAAGACGATGCCCGCCGTAAGAAGCATGGAGGCGAAAAGGCATACGATCTCAATCAGCTCCTGCCGGGACCGTTTCCATTGAGAGTTGCCGCTCCAGAGCAGGAGGAATGGTGCAAAAACAAGAGCTCCTGCGGCATCGCCCAGCCACCAGGTTCGCCAGATGAGGCCGTACTGATTCCAGGAAGCGAACCCCCCCACTGTAAGGCACGTAACCCCTACAGTCGCGGCGATGCCAGTGCACAAGACCGCACCGTAGAGAGAGAACTTAAGTATGTCGCGTGTTCGTTCAAACGCATGGCGACCGTTGGCAAAGCGAGTGACCAGGTGGGCAGCGAGCAATGCCTCCAAGGTGTTGCCCAGAGCGATCCCCAGAGAGGTTAGGGCGGAACCGGCGGTCGTCAGGTTGACAACGAACGCTCCGACAAAGATGGCCGGCCAAAAACGGGTGCCGAGCGCGAGGAGGGCAGCAATGGCAATTCCCGTGGGGGGCCAGACAGGAGTCGCACTAGGGTTTACCGAGGCAAGACCAAGGCTGAGCTTGCCTGCCACGATGTAGACGATACAAAGGACAAGTCCGATGAGAAAATCCCTACGCAGCCGAGTTTTGGTCATGTTGGGTGTAGGTATCCAGGGGGCCAATAGCGCGGTACCCGAGGTGATCGCTGCGAGCAAAGACCGGATGTGAAAGGTGCCGCCACGGATGACGGTCTCTGTTCCAATAATGTCAGAAGAGCGCGGGACGAAGAGTGGTTTTGTAATACGCTGGTTTCAAAAGAGTTAGTCGGGTATACACCCGATGGCAGAATAGACAGAATCCCCTAGACCCGTAGGCCAGGTCAGGCGCTATGGCAACGGTTACTTGACGACCCCTGAGAGCGGGCTAGAGGCAGAAGCGTATAGCCGCTTGGGCATACGACCTGCCTGCCAGGCTTTGCGGCCGGCGGAGACGGCTTCACGCATCGCTTCCGCCATCAGCACGGCATCGACCGCCTCGGCAATGGCAGTGTTCATGAGCACGCCATCAGCTCCCAATTCCATGGCCACAGCCGCGTCGGACGCAGTGCCCACACCTGCGTCCACAATCATCGGCACTTCCGTAATGCGTTCCCGGAGAATGCGAAGGTTGGCGGGATTTTGAATGCCGAGGCCGGAGCCAATGGGCGCTGCCAAGGGCATAACAGCGGCGGCGCCTGCGTCAATCAGTTTGCGGGCGGCGATAAGGTCGTCATTGGTGTAGGGCAAGACGACGAATCCTTCCTTCACCAGCACGCGCGTGGCCTCAATGAGCTGCTCGGTATCGGGAAAGAGGGTTTGCTGATCGCCGATAACTTCGAGCTTGATCCAGTTGGAGAGGCCGACTTCGCGCGCAAGCCGGGCGGTGCGTATGGCTTCGTCGGCGGTGTAGCAAGCGGCCGTGTTCGGCAGGATGAAGATTTTTTCGCGGTCGATGTAGTCCAGCAAGGATTCTTTGGAGCGGTCCGTGAGATTCACCCGGCGGACGGCGACGGTGACCATATCGGCGCCTGAGGCCGCGTGGGCGCGAGCCATTTCCTGGAAGCTGCGATATTTGCCGGTGCCCACAATCAGACGGGATTTGAAGGCGCGCCCCGCGATTACCAGATCATCTGACATTGGTGTCTCCACGAAGATTTTAGACCTAGCGGCGTCTTGCGACAAATCGGAAACGGTCGAGCAGAGTGGCGAGCCGAGAAGATGGCCGAGACGAGAAAAGCCGTTCGAATGAATGCAGCGGAGCGGCAGCGATTGGACATTTCAAATTATTGGGGCGCGTTATAGACTTCCAAAACGTTGTCGATCGCGGCCGTCACCAGGGCATGCCGGATTGAAGAGCACTGGATGGAGTGGCGCTTGATGCTTTCGTTCGTTCTTCTTAATGGTATGCGTTTGGTTAGACATGCTGACACGGACTGCGAATCGATGCTCGTTCGGGGGAACAATGCGAATTAGAACGATGGTTTTAGTTTTTCTGGCGGCGTTTTTCGCGGCGGGAGCGTTTGCACAGGAGAAGGATATCGACATTCCGTTCCAGAAATTCGTTCTGGACAACGGCTTGACGGTCATCGTCCACGAAGACCACAAGGCTCCCATCGTGGCGGTCAACGTGTGGTATCACGTCGGCTCGAAAAACGAGAAGCCCGGGAAAACCGGATTCGCGCATCTCTTTGAACATCTGATGTTTGGCGGAAGCGAACATTCCCCCGGCCGCTATATCGACGTCATGGAAAAACTAGGCGCGACAGATTTGAACGGAACAACCAATAACGACCGCACGAATTATTTCGAGAATGTTCCGACATCGGCTCTGGACTTTACCCTCTGGATGGAATCCGACCGCATGGGCTACTTGCTGGGCGCCTTGGACCTGAAGACGCTCGATTTGCAGCGGGGCGTCGTGCAAAACGAAAAACGGCAGGGAGAAAACCAGCCTTATGCCGTCTCGGAGGATTTAATCACTCAAAATACATATCCCGCGAAGCACCCCTACTCCTGGACGGTGATCGGAGATATGGCGGATCTCAACGCCGCGTCCATGGATGACGTGAAGGAATGGTTCAAGACCTACTACGGCCCATCAAACGTCACGATCGTGCTAGCGGGAGACATCGACGCGAAGACCGCAAAGGAAAAAGTCGAAAAATATTTCGGAAATATCCCACCCGGTCCGCCTGTGGCGCACCAAGAGGTCTGGATCGCCAAGATGACAGGGACGCACCGGCAAATCGTGCAGGACCGCGTACCGCAAGCGCGCATTTACAAGGTTTGGAACATCCCTCAGTTCGGAAGCGCGGATGCGAATTATCTCGACATGGTCAGCGACGTCCTGTCGCTCGGCAAAACGTCGCGCTTTTACAAACGATTGGTATACGACGATCAAATTGCCACGGATGCGCGGGCGCTCGTCGACCTGAACGAGATCGGGGGACAATTTCTTGTACAAGCCACGGCGCGGCCCGGCCAGAATCTCGCACAAGTGGAGAAAGAGCTGGATGAAGAGCTTGCCCGCTTTCTGAAAGATGGGCCCACCGCGGAGGAACTGGCGAGGGTAAAGGCGCAGCACGAAGCAAGCTTCGTGCGTGGCATCGAACGCATTGGGGGCTTCGGCGGAAAATCGGACCGGTTGGCAATGAGCCAAGTTTTCCTCGGAGCTCCCGACGCATACAAGATTTCGCTGAAGCGAGTCCAGGATGCGACGGCGGAAGATTTGAAAGCTGCCGCGAATCGCTGGCTTACGGATGGAGTCTACGCGCTGGAAGTGCTCCCTTTCCCCGACTATAAAGAGGCATCCACGGGCGCGGATCGCACTAAACCGCCGACGATCGGTCCGCCTCCGGAGTTGAAACTCCCCAAGCTGCAGCACGCCACCCTTTCCAACGGGTTGAAGGTGATCCTAGCCGAGCGCCATGAAATTCCATTGGTGAATTTCTGGCTTTCACTCGACGCAGGCTATGCGGCGGATCAGTTCGCTTCGCCCGGGACAGCCAGCATGACGATGTCGCTACTCACGGGCGGGACCAAGACGAGGACGGCGCTTCAAATCAGCGATGAACTGGCGCTGCTGGGAGCACGCTTGGCGGGCCGTTCGAATCTCGATCTCTCCCTTGTCGAGCTTTCAGCGCTGAAGTCGAAGCTTGATCCTTCGCTGGATTTGTTTGCCGACGTAATCCTGAACCCCATCTTTCCTGCGTCCGATTTCGGGCGGCAGCAGAAACTTCTGCTTGCGGCGATACAGAGAGAGAAAAACACGCCGATTCAGATGGCGCTGCGCGTTTTCCCCGGACTGCTGTACGGCCCGGGCCACGCGTATGGAAACCCGCTGACGGGATCGGGAACGACGGCCAGCGTGGAGAAAATGACGCGAGAGGATCTCGTCAAGTTTCACGACGTGTGGTTCAAACCAAATCACGCGACGTTGGTGATCGCCGGCGATACAACGCTGGCCGCGATTACACCAAAACTTGAAAAGCTCTTTGCGGGCTGGAAAGCCGGTCAAATTCCGGAGAAAAACATCAAGACCGTCCAGCCGCCCGTAAAGTCCGTGGTGTATCTCATTGACAAACCCGGCGCCCAGCAATCGATTATTTTTGCCGGAAACATCGCGCCTCCCCGGGCCAATCCCAAAGAGATTGCGATGGAAGCCGCCAACGATGACCTCGGAGGGATGTTTGGCTCCAGATTGAATTTGAACCTGCGCGAGGAGAAGCACTGGTCCTATGGCGCGACGAGCCTTCTCTGGGAAGCTCGAGGCCAACGGCCATTCCTCGCCGTGGCGCCGGTACAGACGGACAAAACGAAAGAATCTCTCGCGGAAATGAACAAGGAATTTCGCGGAATTCTGGGAGACCACCCGGTCACCGCGGAGGAACTCGCGAAAGTGCAGGCGAACGAAACCTTGAGTTTGCCCGGCTCGTTTGAGACGTTGAACGCCCTCGGCCAATCGATCATCGATATCGTGCGTTTCGGTTTGCCCGAGGATTACTACGAAACGTACGCGGGCAAAGTGAGAGCGCTAAAGACAAGCGACGTGGAAGACGGTGCCAAAGACATCTTGAAGCCGGACCATTTGATCTGGGTGGTGGTTGGCGATCGCGCCAAGATCGAAGCAGGGATCAAGGAAGTCGGACTGGGAGAGATTCGGCTTCTGGACGCGGATGGGAAACCAATCTGACGATTTCTCGTGGGTCTATTTGCGGAGGACATTGACTCTCGAGAATCAAAGGTTTGAACGAGGCCGTTGGAGTTTGCGATTAGTCCTGCAGGATCGGGCGGGGTTCCGCAACGTCAGCGTAGAGACTCTCGATAACGGGGTGGAAGTGGTCTTCCACAACACGGCGCTTTAGCTTTAAGGTGAAGGTCAAGCTGCCATTGTCGAACGTGAAGTCTTCCGGCAGAAGCGCGAAGCGCTTGATGCTCTCATACTGAGCTAGGTTCGCGGTCAGCCGCTTTACTTCGCTTTCGATGAGCGAGTGGACCAGCGGATGACCGGCCATTTCTTGGTTGGACGAAAACTTGACTCCCTTCTCTGCAAGTTTCACGGCAACCGTCGCGGGGTTCGGCACGATGAGTGCCGCAATGAATTTTCGTTTGTCGCCGACCACCATGGCGTTGAGGATGTACGGGCTGGTTTTCAGAGCGTTTTCGATGGGCTGTGGCGCAACGAATTTGCCCGCGGCCGTTTTGATCAGGTCTTTTTTCCGATCGGTGATGAATAGATAATTGTCGGTGTCAAGATAGCCGATGTCACCGGTGCTGAACCAACCGTCCGTGGTCAGGACTTCGCGCGTGGGCTCCGCGCTCTTGTAATAGCCCTGCATGACACAGGGGCCCTTGGCAAGAATTTCCCCGTCCTCGGCAATTCGCAGTTCGACATTTGGAATCGGTTTGCCGGAGCTGCCCATTCTATTGTCCGGATAGTTGGAAGTGAGAACCGGAGACGTTTCCGTGAGCCCATAACCCTGGTAAATCGGAACACCCACAGCCCAGAAGAACTCCGCAAGTTCCTTTGCAAGGGGCGCGCCGCCCGAAAAAACGAGGCGCAGCTTTCCGCCGGTTCCCGCTCGAATCTTCGAATAAACGAACTTGTCAGCCAACGCCCATTCCGTCCTCAAAGCCAAACCGGCGTTCTTTTCTCCGGAACGCCACATCGCCGAGCGGCTCGCGACTCTCATGGCCCAGACAAATACTTCCCTTTCGAGCCCGGTGCGACGGCTGCCCTGTTCCACGACGCGCGCATAAATTTTCTCGAAGACTCGCGGCACCGCCGCAAGCAAAGTGGGACGGACCTCGAGAAGCGCCTGAGCCACCTGCTCGACCGCCTCGACGTAAGCAACAGTTATGCCGTGAAAAAGATAGGTGTAATCCAGCATGCGGCCATACACATGCGCGAGGGGCAGAAAGGAGATGGCAACGTCATCCTTGGCATCGAACTTAACGTTGGCGCAGGAGTCCGTCACGTTCGAGCAAAAATTTGTGTGCGTCAGCATCACGCCCTTGGGCTCGCCCGTCGTGCCGGAGGTGTAGATGATCGATGCCAACTGACCCGGCAAGACCTGCGACGCGCGCATGCGGTAGGACGCGACATCGGCGCCGCCGGCGGCGGAAATCAGTGTTTCGTAACGCAAGCAATCCGATGGCGGCGTTTCTCCGCAATCGGCAAGGACGACCTGTTCCAACTCGGGGAGCTGCGTTCGAACGGCGCGAAGCTTCTCCATCTGGGCCGCGCCGGCTGCGAATACGACTTTTGCGCCGCAGTGCTTGAGGATGTAGCTGATACGTTCCTGGGATTCGTTGAAATAAATGGGTACGGTGACGCCACCGGCCCCGGTAATGGCAAAATCAGCAATGTGCCACTCCGGCCGATTGGCGGCAAAAAGCCCGACACGGTCGCCAGGCTTTACGCCCAGTTCAACAAACGCACTGGAAAGCCCCGATACCCGGCGCAACATCTCTTCGGAAGAAATCGCCTTCCAACCAGCGGCACCGCGAACCAACTGCGCGCGGGGATTCGAGAGCGAGTCCACAGAGTTGAGCAGTCGCGAGGGAAGCGTGCCGTAGTTCATCGGATGCAATGACTCTACCCTAGGCCATTTCGGCGTGCAATCCAACTCCGGTCTATGCCCGGCTGTTGTGGTGCGCTGAGCGATGCTGCGCTAAGATGAATCGCGGAGTCCAATCATGGGCGCAACGATTTCCGGAACCGTCGCCGATAGCTCCCTCTCCAGAGGGCCATTTCGCGCTGCCCGCGGGACGCAGCTTTCTTGCAAAGGGTGGCAGCAGGAAGCGGCTCTGCGCATGCTGATGAACAATCTTGACCCTGAAGTTGCCGAAAGGCCCCAAGATTTGGTGGTCTATGGCGGGACTGGGAAAGCGGCGCGAAACTGGGAAAGTTTTCACGCCATCGTGCGATCGCTAAAAGCGCTGGGGTCTGACGAGACCCTGCTGGTGCAATCAGGCAAACCCGTCGCTGTTTTCCGCACACATGAATACGCGCCACGCGTTCTGCTTTGCAATTCGAATCTGACAGGTCATTGGAACAATTGGGAAAAGTTCAATGAACTGGACCGTGCCGGCCTGATGATGTACGGCCAGATGACTGCCGGGAGCTGGATCTACATTGGCACGCAGGGCATCCTGCAAGGCACCTATGAAACGTTCGCGGCTGCGGCCCAGAAACACTTCGGCGGCACGCTTGCCGGCAAATTGCTCGTCAGCGGCGGCATGGGAGGCATGGGTGGTGCGCAACCCCTCGCGGCGACGATGAATGGCGGGGCGTTTCTCGGGATTGACGTGGACCCTGAGCGCATCAAACGTCGTGTCAAGGGCGGCTATTGCGACGTCATGGTCACTAGCCTCGACGAGGCGCTGCGCATATTGAAGAACGCAGTCCGCAAGTGCGAAGCGACATCCGTCGGACTTGTGGGCAATTGTGCGGACTTGATTCCAGAGCTTGCCAAGCGCGGAGTTGTGCCTGACGTCCTGACGGATCAGACAAGCGCGCATGACCCCATCGGCGGCTACGTTCCGAACGGAATGTCGCTTGAAGCCGCGCTGGAATTGCGCAAGGCATCCCCGCAGGAGTATCGGCAGCGTGCGCTGGCAGCGGTGGCGCAGCATGTGCAAGGCATGCTCGATTTGCAAAAGCTCGGCGCCGTCACGTTCGATTACGGCAACAATATCCGAACATTTGCATACGAACACGGCGTGAAAAATGCTTACGACTTTCCGGGGTTTGTACCCGCGTACATCCGCCCGCTCTTTTGCGAAGGTAAAGGTCCGTTCCGCTGGGCCGCGCTTTCCGGTGAGGCTTCAGACATCGCGCGAACGGACCAGCTTGTTCTCGAATTGTTTCCCCACGACGAACACCTGACGCGGTGGATCAAACTGGCGCAGAAACGCGTGAAGTTTCAAGGGCTCCCCTCGCGGATTTGCTGGCTGGGCTATGGCGAGCGCGACAAATTTGGCCTGGCTTTGAATGGACTCGTCGCGAGCGGCGAATTGAAAGCGCCCGTAGTGATGGGCCGCGATCACCTCGATTGCGGATCAGTCTCTTCCCCATTTCGCGAAACGGAATCCATGCTCGACGGTTCCGACGCCGTGGCCGACTGGCCGCTTCTCAACGCGCTACTGAACACCGCGAGCGGGGCTTCCTGGGTTTCGATTCACAATGGGGGCGGAGTTGGAATTGGTTACTCTCAGCACGCCGGCCAAGTTACGGTAGCTGACGGCACCAAGGAGATGGCCGCCCGGATCGAACGCGTCTTAACAAACGACCCGGGGTTGGGGGTGGCGCGCCACGTGGATGCAGGCTACCCCGAAGCGATCGCTTTCGCAAAAAAGACTGGGGTAAAGATTCCTATGTCGTAGCGCATCCCGGTCCCTCAGATACGAATCCCAATTGAAGAGAGAAGGTCCACAGGAGGAAATCATGTACGTCATTTTGGGAGCCACGGGAAATACGGGAAGCGTTGCGGCAGAAACACTTTTAGAGAAGGGGCAGAAAGTGCGAGTCGTGGGGCGCGACAAACAGCGTCTCGCGCGATTGGTCGCTCAGGGTGCGGAAGCTTTTGTGGCGGATGTAACGGATTCCGCCGCACTGAGCCGTGCATTAACCGGCGCCCGGGCAGTCTATGCAATGGTGCCGCCCGACATGACCAGTCCGGATTTCCGGACCTACCAGGATCAAGTGACGAATTCGATTGCCACAGCCTTGGAGTCGGCTAGAGTCAAGCATACGGTGACACTCAGCAGCATCGGGGCGGATAAACCGGATAAGACCGGCCCGGTAATTGGCCTTCATGAAATGGAAAAGAGATTTGCGCAGATCCCAAATCTAAACGCGCTCCACCTTCGGGCAGGGTACTTCATGGAAAACACGCTTCCGCAAGCGGGGGTCATCAAGAATTTTGGAATGATGGCCGGCCCGGTGCGCGACAATCTGCCACTTCCGGTGATCGCGACGCACGATATCGGAGTGGCAGTCGCGGAATCTCTCCTCAAACTTGATTTTGCAGGTCAACAGACGCGAGAACTTCTCGGCCAGCGCGACCTTACCTATTTGGAGATGGCGAAAATTGCTGGAGCAGGGATTGGAAAACCAAATCTTACCTATGTCCAAATGCCCACAGAGCAGATGATTCAAGCGATGACACAGATGGGCATGTCGCAGAACATCGCTTCTCTGCTCTGCGAAATGTCAGAAGCGTTAAATAGCGGCTACATGCGCGCTCTTGAGCCGCGCTCGCCTGCGAATACCACGCCTACTTTGTATGAGGAATTCGTACAGAAGGTTTTTGTGCCGGCCTTCAAGGGCCAGGCCACGAGCGCATAAGATCATTTCTCATCATCCGCAGCCCTGCGTCTTTGAGCGATTGACCTTTTCCTGTGCAAGGACGAGTGCGCAGGAACTGAATATCGAATTGCTTCCCGGTGTGCATCATCGTCAGGCATCCGGCATAATAGGCGCATCTTGCCGAATCCGCTTCTCATAACCGGTGCTTCACAATTACTTACGCTCGGTGGCCGCGGTCCTCGCCGCGGTGCCGGTCTAGCGCGCCTCGGCATCGTCAAGAACGCGGCAATGCTTGTGCGCGACGGCTTGATCGAAGCAGTCGGTGCGCGCGCGATGATAGAAGTTTTGCCTGCTGCGGCGAAGGCGGAAAAACTGGAAGTAGGCGGACGCGTCATACTGCCGGGCTTTGTCGATTCGCATACGCACTTGATTCATGCCGCCAGCCGTGCCGAGGAATATGAACTGAAAATCGCCGGCGCGAGTTATGAAGAGATCGCGCGCAAAGGCGGCGGGATTCTGAACTCCGTGAAGAAACTCCGGGCAGCCACCTCAGAAGCGTTGAAGCGACGGGCACATCTTGCTCTTGCGAGGTTCGCCGCTTGCGGAACTACTACCATCGAGGCCAAAAGCGGCTATGGTCTGGACATTGCGAACGAATTGCGAATCTTAAACCTGCACAAGGAACTTGCAGCAGAACAAGCACTCGACATCGTTTCGACTTTCCTCGGAGCTCATGTTGTTCCTGCCGAGTATCGCGGAATTTCCGATGGCGTGAGCAGATACATCGCGCTTCTTACCGAGAAACTGATTCCGGAGGTAGCGAAGGAAAAACTTGCCGAATTCTGCGACGTGTATTGCGACCGTGGAGCTTTTACGCGAGACCAGGCCAAGCTCGTACTACAAGCAGGCGCGCGTCACCACCTCAAGCCCAAGTTGCACGCAGAGCAGCTTTCGCGCACAGGTGCGGCTCAGTTGGGGGTTCAACTCGGCGCGACGAGTTGCGATCATCTCGAGCAAGTCAACTCAGGCGATATTGCGGCGCTGGCAAAGTCGGATACTGTCGCAACGTTATTGCCCGGGTGCGATTTCCACCTGGGCTTGAAACAATACGCGCCCGCTCGCAAGTTAATCGATGCAGGCGCTATCGTCAGCCTCGCGACCGACTACAACCCCGGCACCAGCCCCACCGTAAGCATGCCGATGATCTTGTCGCTGGCTTGTACACAGCTGCGCATGACGCCCGCCGAGGCCATCGCCGCATCCACCATCAATGCGGCCTACGCTCTCCGGCGGGAAGCCCAGGTGGGCTCGCTCGGGGTTGGCAAATTCGCCGACCTCGCCGTCTTCGATGTGGCCGATTACCGCGAAATTCCTTATTATTTTGGAGTGAACACCTGCTGGATGACCATCAAGCGGGGTGTTGTTGTCCATGCCGCCAACAAAATCACCATCTAACTCGCCAAGGAAGCAACCCAGGAAGATTAGAATCCTGCAATTGAAAAATGCCGAACAAAAATCCTTGTTGATGGAGCATTTCTATCCCTTCCTGGGGATACTTTTCGCTGGCTCGTCGTTCTTGTTGATGGGCTTCGGGTTCAAACCGTATGAATCGATAGTCATCGGGCTGTGGATTGCCGGAATCGCTTTTTTCATCAGGCAAGTCGTGCGATTCATGAAGAACGAGCCGGCTCCCAAGAAGGAAGAAAAAAGCGTGCTCATGGACCAAACACCGAAGAAATACACTCCCCCCGCCCTCCCTCGCGTGAGCAAGGACTTTTCTCCGATGCCGCCTGCGGGCGACAAGAGATATCCTCCGCCAAGCCCGTTCATAAAGCCCCCCAAATAGTTGCCGGCGAACACCTCTCGCAACAAGCCGCAACGGTCAAGGCAAGCAGTTGGCTCGGGAGGCCCAAAATCCCCTATGATGGTCTTGTGAAGTTTGAGGGTCGCGATTGCGATGAAACGACTGATTGAATGCGTGCCGAATTTCTCCGAGGGACGTGATCCCGCGAAGGTCGAGGCCATTGTCTCTGCGATGAACGGAGTTTCCGGAGTGTATGTACTCGACCGCGAAATGGATGCAGACCACAATCGAAGTGTCATCACTCTCGCCGGAGAGCCGGATTCTGTAGCTGAGGCGGTCTTGCGCGGCGTCGGCAAAGCCCAGGAGTTGATCGATCTTACAAAGCACAAGGGCGCCCATCCGCGCGTAGGTGCAACAGACGTCGTCCCCTTCATCCCCATCGAGGGCGTAACGTTGGAGGATTGCGTGGCGCTCGCGCGACGCACAGGCAACGAGATTTGGGCGCGTTACAGAATCCCCGTGTTCTTCTACGAAGCGGCCGCGATGAGGCCCGACCGCGTCAACCTCGAAAATGTGCGCAAAGGGCAATTTGAAGGACTGCGCGAAGAGATGAAGCATAATCACGACCGCCAACCCGACGTCGGGGAGCCCAAGCTGCATCCCACGGCCGGTGTCACCGTTGTTGGCGCGCGAAAATTTCTGATCGCTTATAACGTCAATCTGAATACACCGGACATTGGCATCGCTAACAAAATCGCCAAAGCTATCCGTTTCTCTTCCGGGGGCCTCCGCTACGTCAAGTCCATGGGCGTGGAATTGAAAGCGCGCAATCTGGCGCAGGTTTCCATCAACCTCACGGATTTCGAGCAAACGCCGATGCACCGCGTCTATGAAATGGTCAAGCGTGAGGCGGAGCGTTACGGCGTCATGCCCGTTGGCAGCGAAATCGTCGGCCTGATTCCGAAAAAGGCCATCGAAATGGCCGCGGACTTTTTCTTACAGTTGGAGAACTTCTCTCCGGCGCAAGTGTTTGAAAACCGTCTGGCCGCGGCGCTCGGTGGCGCGCCCCTTGACGAAGGCAAGGACGGCAAGCTGGCCAGTTTAGCGCGCCCTTTCCTGGAAGCGGTGGCGGCCCCCACGGTAACACCGGGAGGCGGAAGCGTTTCCGCGATGGCAGGTGCGCTGGCAGCCGCACTGGGCCAGATGGTCGCGGGGCTCTCGCGCAAGAAGAAATCCCAAGCCGCGCATGTGGAACGGCTTTCGAGTGAACTTGAAGCCTTGCGCCAATCCGCAGATGAGTTGACCGAAGCCATCGACCGTGACGCTGCTTCTTACGATGCCGTCCTGGCTGCGTTTAGACTGCCGCAGAAGAATGCGGAGGAAACGAAAAAGCGAGAGAGAACCATTCAAGTGGCGACCAAAGGCGCGTCGGAAGTACCGCTCCACGTGGCGGAGCGGTCCGTTGCACTTTTCGAACGCCTGGGACAACTGCAGGCTTTCGCCGCCGCATCCATGAGGTCAGACTTGGAGGTAGCGCGCTGGATGGCCGCGGCGGGGGCGCGCGGTGCTCTTGCCAATGTGGAGATCAATCTTGATGGAATTACGGATGGGCACTACGTGGCGCTCATGCGCACAAAAATCACTTCGCTTCGTGAACGACTTGGGAATGCGCCCCGGACAACAACCGCGTAGAATAGATCTTCCACCGGCCTGTGAAAGGATCACGCTATGAGACTGAGGACAAATTTTCGTGCGACGACTTGTGCGTCGTTGATTCACCGATTCGCGGCAATGGGCCTTTTGCTCGCTTCAGGCCTTTGCTTGCCCAAGCCGGCTGCAGCCGGGACGCTTGGCGCGGACATCATCGGCATGTTCCCCAAGGACGTGGGCGAGTTTGGCTATGCCGATTTGAAGAAAGCCCGCACGCTAAAATGGTTTCCCCAATTGCAGCAGCAAGTGCTTCCCGAGCGCTTCCGGCAATTCGAAAAGTTCCTGGCCTCCACCGGCAATGACCCCAACAGCCAAGTCAATGAAATTGCGTGGGCACTGGTTCCCGAGGGGATGACCGCGAAGACGGAGGGCACCGGCTCTGACGCCGTTCCAACGGGCGAACAGATGGTGGGAATCGCGCTCGGCAACTTTAACCAGGACGCGACGGCGGCCTACTTCAAGGCTCAGAAGCTGCCCACCGCATCGTTCCATGGCTACACGCTATACGCTTTTGGCACGGGAACCGGGGCGACGGATCTATTCTTTGTTTTCATTGATTCAGGTACCGCCGCTTTTGGCCACAAGAGCATCCTGGAGAAAATGATTTCCGTACGGTTTGGCGACGAGGATGGCCTGCTACGCAACGACAAGTTTTTCTCGCTCATCAATGAAGCAAATACGGGCAGCTCGGTGTGGCTGGTGACAAATCCGGCTTACACACGCCTGGCGATTCAGCAGCTAGCTCCGGAGATTGAACAGTTTCCCGAGGCCGCCAAACTTGTTATGCGAATGCAGAACACCATCATCAATGTCGAAGCAGGAAGCGACCTGGACGCCAAGGTCCAGGCCATCTGCGGTTCCACGGATGATGCAAACACGCTCGGACAGCTTCTGCAGGCCGGCTTTCTGTACAAACGTTATCAAGCGCAAAAAGACAATCCGGATCTTGCCCAGCTCCTCGATCAGGTTCGCATCATTCCCGGGGGAGACCGGGTGACTTTGCGCATGTCACTCAGTGACGATCAGATGACCTCGCTCATCAAACACAATACTTTCGCGTTCAAGATGTAGGATTGCGCGGGCTTCTGCTGGCAAACATTCAAAGAACCGGACACGGAATCGTGCCCGGCTCTTTTTTCTATCCTGGCCGCGCTATGCGATGCGCGGCGCGTGCCCCCAATATTTAGTCAATCGTGTGATCGATAGTCCTTCATGCGCTTCGTACTGCACCCGGTCAACTCCACCCAGCCCGCCGGAGCCTCCAAGTTGCTGGGCAAATCCTGCAATGCTGTCCAGTCCGATCGCGGGCTCTTCACCTCCTTCACAGGACATGGCAACCTCGATGCGATCCGGAAAGCAGCTGAATATAACGTTCAGGTGCGGGTGGTTTCCTTTGAGATGCTCGAACGATTCCTGGCATGCCGCGATGATTGACTTTTGCAACTCCACCGTTGCTTCGTTCGTCAGTCCGGCGGACGCGGCAAAGTAGCGCGCAATTCCTCCTGCAGCAGCCGCCAGCCGCGCATCGGGGTCTATCTGCAGTTGAACGCCCTTGAACTCAGCGCTCACTTTGGTTGGTCGCGAGGGAAACATCGCAAGCTTCCCGGCAGTCCGGGCAGTAGTACAGACCATCTGCGCAGAGCTTCACGTTCACTTGCCCCTTGCAAATCGTGCAGTACTTTTCACAATTGCACTGGCCTTCCGGCTTGTCACACTGAACGCAGACGACAGGACCCTGCATGGGAGCCTCCTAGAAAACTGTACCTGACGCAGGCGGAAGCCAGCAAGTTTGACGTTTGGCCATGGCGCGTTTCTTGCATGTAGTTTCGCCGCCCTTTCGTTCTTCCACACGGCTTTGACGCCAGCGTTCCTGCTCGCTCTTCTTTGACGCGTTTCAGGGCGCATGTTAGTATCAATTTTTTCCTGAGCACACGGAATGGAATCCGTCACGACTTCTTCGATCATCGAACTCCGCAAGACATCGCTTAACGCGGTGCACCGCCGTCTAGGCGCAAAGATGGTCAATTTCGGTGGCTGGGACATGCCCGTCGAATATCCCGCGACTGGAGGGCTGATCGCGGAGCACAAAGCCGTGCGCTCGAGCGTCGGTGTTTTCGATGTCAGCCACATGGGCGACATTCGCATCGGCATTGGGCGCGCTTCGGGTGGTTCTCTCGCCGCAGTACAGCACTTGAGCATGAACGATGCCTCGAAGCTGGCCATCGGCCAAGCGCACTATTCCGCAATGCTATATCCCGAGGGCACGTTCGTTGACGATGTAATCGTCCACCGCCTCGGCGAAGACGACTACTTGCTGGTCATAAACGCGGGAACACGCGAAAAAGATGTGAACTGGGTTCGCGAGCAAACAAAAGGCTTTGACTGCACGGTCGAGGACCTGAGCGATGCATACACACAACTCGCGATCCAAGGGCCGCGTGCGCAGGAATTGCTTCAAAAACTCACCGACGCAAACCTTGGCGTTATTAAGAACTACTGGTTCACGCACGGCACCGTCTGCGGCTTGAAGAACACTCTCATCGCTCGGACAGGTTATACCGGAGAAGACGGCTTCGAAATCTACGTCCCCTCGGACGCGGCAACCAGCGAGATGGTTTGGAATAAGGTGATGGAAGCCGGGCGCGAGTTCGGCATCATCCCTTGCGGCTTGGGCGCTCGAAATACGCTTCGCCTCGAAGCAAAAATGGCTCTCTACGGGCACGAAATCAGCGACAAGATCAACGTCTGGGAAGCGGGACTGGACCGCTACTGCAAGCTGGAGAAGGGCGATTTCATAGGCCGAGCGGCATTGGAGCGTGCGAAAGCCGCCGGTCTTACGCGTGCTTTGGTCGGACTGGAAATGGTGGACCGCGGCATCGCCCGAGATGAATATTGCTGCTGCAACGAAAAAGGTGAAGCGATCGGGGTAATCACGAGCGGTTCGCCTTCGCCTACGCTCGGCAAAAATATTGCGCTTGCGTACGTCACGCCCTCCATGACGGCTCTTGGCACGCCCATCTATGTGCAGATTCGCACGCAGAAGTGCAAGGCTCAGGTGGTCGCGACTCCGTTCTACAAGCGGCCGAAGAAGAATGCGGTGCCGCAAGCCGCAGCACGTGACTGACACCGGCGATATTAAGGCAGCCCCAGCCTAACGGGGCGGCGAGGAGCAGTCGAATGGCGTATCCGGCGAATTATCGCTACACCAAAGAGCATGAGTGGGTGGACGTCAAAGGTGATGTGGCTTCCATCGGCATCACCGATTACGCGCAGCACGAACTGGGCGACGTGGTGTTCGTCGAACTGCCGAAACCCGGCTCGAAGGTCGAGGCCGGCAAAACGTTTGGAACCGTGGAGTCGGTGAAAGCCGTCAGTGACATTTACGCCCCCGCTTCCGGCGAAGTCGTGGAAGCCAACGGCGATTTGCAGAACACACCGGAAAAAATAAACACCGATCCGCACGGCGCGGGCTGGCTCATAAAAATTCGCATCGCCAATCCGGCCGAGATCGGCGCACTTATGGACACGGCAGCTTACGAAGCCTACATCGCCTCGCAAAGCAAGGAAGCCTCCGCCTGATGCGCTATCTTCCGAAGAGTCCCGCCGAGCGGCACGAAATGCTGGCCGCCATCGGAGCAAAGTCCGTCGATGAATTGTTCTCCAGTATTCCGGAGCGTTTTCGCCTTCGCGCTGCCCTGAAATTGCCCGGGCCACTCTCTGAAACGGAAGTTATCGACTATTTCCAAGCGCGGGCTTCGGAAAACTCGAGCGGCTATACCAGCTTTCTCGGCGCCGGGATTTATAATCACCTGCGTTCTGTCGTAACCGACGCGATCATTCAGCGCGGAGAATTTCTCACCTCCTACACTCCTTACCAGGCCGAAATCGCTCAAGGTACGCTCCAGGCCATCTTCGAGTTTCAAACTCTGATGTGCCAGCTCACCGGGCAGGAAGTTGCCAACGCCTCGATGTATGACGGTTCCACCGCCACGACCGAGGCCGTACTTATGGCCGAGCGACTCACCGGTCGTAGCCGGATTCTGGTTGCGCGCTCCTTGCATCCCGAATATCGCGACGTCCTCAAGACCTACGCGAAGAATTCCGGCTTGCAGGTGGAAGAAGTCGGCTACGGCGCGAACGGTATGCTCGATCAGAAGGCATTGCAGACCGCGCTCAAGGACAATGCCGCGGCCCTCGTCGTGCAATCGCCGAATTTTTTTGGTGTGATCGAAGACCTCTCGCCTCTTGCCAACGCTGCACACTCCACAGGCGCGCTACTCGTCACCGCAATTACAGAGGGCGTTTCGCTGGGACTGGTCCGGCCCCCGGCTGAGGCCGACATTGTGGCTATGGAAGCTCAAAGCTTTGGCTTGGCTCCAAGCTACGGCGGGCCCTTCGCAGGCGTCGTTGCTTCGCGCGACAAGTTTGTGCGCCAAATGCCCGGCCGTCTCGCCGGACAGACAACGGATTCAGATGGCCGCCGCGGTTTCGTTCTTACGCTGGCCACGCGTGAGCAGCACATTCGCCGCGAAAAGGCCACCTCCAACATTTGCACGAATCAGGCCCTCTGCGCTCTCGCGGCCACGGTTCACCTTACACTTCTCGGCAAGGATGGTCTGCGCGAGATGGCTCACCAAAATCTTTCCAAGGCACGATTTGCTCTCGCCGAACTCGAAAGAATTCCGGGCGTCCGCCGCGCTTTTGACGCGCCATTTTTCAACGAATTCACGCTCGAACTTCCGCGTTCCGTGAAACTCGTGAACGCCTATCTCTTGCGCGAAAGGATCATCGGGCCTTACGTGCTCGGGCAGGCGTACCCGGAACTGACGAAACATGCCCTGGTTTGTGTGACGGAAACCACAACGCGCGCGCAAATCGAACACTTTGGCGCCGTGCTGCGTAAAGCGCTGGAGCAACCCGTTTGAAACCAAGTTTGCAGGGGAGCGACAGGCCGCGCCCGGCCGTAAACTGAACTCATGACCGACAAAATCAAAAAGGCCACGCGCCATACCAATCAAAATGAAGGCCTGATCTTTGAAAAATCCTCGCCCGGCAAGCGCGCGTTCGAACTGCCTCCGCTCGATGTGCCAGCCGCCGATCCCGCCAACACCTTGGGCACCAATTTTCGGCGTGGCGGAATCGAAGGCTTTCCGGAAGTCAGCGAGATCGAAGTGATTCGGCACTTCACGCGGCTATCCACCTGGAACTACGCTATCGACCTCGGCATGTACCCTCTCGGGTCCTGCACGATGAAATATAACCCGCGGGTCAACGAATTTGTCGCGCGCCTCGACGGACTCGCCACGGAGCATCCCTACCAGCCCCAGGAGCTTTCACAAGGCTGTCTGAAAATCTTGCAACTTCTTGAACAGTGCCTTCTCGAAATCACCGGTATGGACTCCGTCACTCTGCAGCCCGCCGCAGGCGCCCAGGGTGAGTTGACCGGCCTTCTCCTTATCCGCGCCTACCATCAGAAAAACGGAAACCCCCGCAAGAAAGTTTTGATTCCGGATTCCGCGCACGGAACTAACCCCGCAACGGCCGTCATCGCCGGCTACGAAGTCGAGAACATCAAGTCCGAATCTCATGGCCAGATCGATGTCGCCAAGTTGCGTGACCTCGTCACTAACGACGTCGCTGCGCTGATGATCACCAATCCCTCGACTCTCGGCATCTTTGAGCAGCGCATCCCCGAAATCGCAGAAATTCTTCACGCCAAAGGCGCGCTCCTATATATGGACGGCGCGAATATGAATGCGCTGACGGGCATCACGCGCCCCGGCGATCTCGGCGTAGATGTCATGCATCTCAACCTGCATAAGACCTTTTCAACTCCCCACGGCGGAGGCGGTCCGGGTGCCGGCCCCGTCGCCATGAAAAAAATCCTCGAACCCTTCCGTCCCGTTCCCATCCTCGTGGAAAAAGAAGCGGGCCGCCTGTCCCTCGATGCCAACCGTCCGGACTCGATCGGCCGCGTAAAAGCCTTCAGTGGGAATTTCGGCGTGCTCGTTCGGGCTCTCGCTTACATCCTGGCTTATGGCCCCGGCGTTCGCCAGGCCACGGAAGATGCTGTACTGAACGCCAACTACATTCGCAAGCACCTCGAAGGCGTATTCGATCTGCCCTATTCCCTGCCCTCTATGCATGAGGTGGTTTTTAGTGATGCGCTCCAAAAGAAAAACGGCGTCAACACCATGGACATCGCCAAGCGTCTGATCGACTACGGCTTCCACCCCTATACCACGGCGTTCCCTCTCATCGTTCCCGGCGCGCTGATGATCGAACCGACTGAATCGGAATCTCGCCAGGAGTGTGACCTCTTTATCGACGCCATGCGGTCCATCGCCGAGGAAGCGTCCACGAATCCTGAACTCGTAAAAACCGCGCCGCACACCACGCGAGTCCGCCGCCTCGACGAAGTCGGCGCGGCCCGCAAGCCGATCCTGTGCTGGAAGCCCCCGGCGTCCAAGACTGGTGCAGCTGACTAGACCAGCAAGCCACATTTCCAACGAAACACCGGGCAAGGCTGGCGCATTTTGGTTTCAAGCACATTCGAATTCTGCGATCTCAGCCATCTGGTTCCCTGCTGCTAAAAAATTGTGACTGTTCTTGGTCTATCAGCCTGCGCTCGAAAGGTCTCGCGCACAACCACTGTTGCGCGGGTCACGAAAGACTATGTTGAAGATAGCCGCAAGCATATTCTGCAAGGCAAAGACATTCCGCCCTACGCCACGGTCTACCGCATTCATGGCCCTTTTCTGTTCGGCGCTACTGACAAGTTCGCGGAGATTCTCGACGAACTGCCGAGGCTTCCCCCCATCGTCATCTTGCGACTACGGAACATGACTGCCATTGACGCCACTGGCCTTGGCGCCATCCGCGACCTGGCAGACACGCTCCAGGCTTCCGGCCGATCTCTTTTGCTCTGCGGCGCCCGCGAACAACCCGCAAAGCTCATGCATCAAGCCGGGTTCGAACGCCATGTCGGCACGGAAAATATCTGCGAAAGCATTGCCGATGCGATAGAGCGGGCCGGGGACCTCTATCGCACGCATAATGCTTCCGCACATGAGGAGATTGCCGCAAAAGTGGTCTAGTTGCGCTAAGAGAGCTTGCGAATTGTTCCGGGCGAATTCCTCTGATCTCGCCGCACAAATAAAACGGGCGCCTCGAAGAGACGCCCTCTTACCCATGTCGGAGATAGCGGAAACGTTTCAGAACAACAGATCCTATCGATCTTCATCCTCGAAACTTATGCCAGGCAGAACAGGAGTCCCTTCCATGCGAACCGCATCCAGGGCCGAAGGATCGAGGCCGAGGATTCGCAAAATAGTCGGAGCCACCTGAGCAGTTTCCACAAAGCTGTGGATGGTCCGAGCTGCGATGTCAGGGTTGGAGACCAAAAGCATCACATTGGTATCATCCCAGGCGAAGCCGCCGTGCTCGGATTGCTTCTTCAAGTTGCCCGTATAGACCACGCCATGGTTCGGAATTACAACGATGTCGGGTGTGCGCGGGTCGCCGCCTTGACGCAAACGGCAGCAGGGACCTGGAACGTTGGGAACACCTGGTGGATTAAAAATGGTGTCTATTGAAGCGCCATACAGGATCTCGCCGATTCCGGCGGCAGCGGCGTTGTCTTCTAGCATGCTCACGGCTTTCGTGGTGTCGCTGGAATTGGTTAGCCACAACTGGGAAATGTCGTCCTCGGCCAAACCGAGCCCGTTGTTGGGGTCGCTGTAAACCGCTGGGAGAAGCGGCCCAATGATCCCGGATGGTGGCGTACCATTGTTGCCGGAGTTCCCCGGGATGGGGAAGAAGCGGTTCGGGTCGATCGGCGATTGCCCGTGTTTGGCAGTGACAATAACCACAGTCGAGTCTAGCAGGTGCCGGCTCTTAAGCGCGGCGACCATTTGCCCGATCGCTGCGTCCACGAATTCGATCTCGGCACGCATCTTGGGCCTTGGGGTACCCTGGGCATCCTCGTAACCGCCAGAGTTTGCGTCAGTTCTGGTTGCGGACTTGGGTTCAATCAGTTTTTGTCCAACGCTGACGGCCTGGAAGTTCATGCCAAATATGACGGGGACAGGCTGGCTGCTTGTGCCGAGGTGGTTCTTGCCGTTAATCCAATTGACGACGGCGTTGACTTTCAATTGGTCGTAGCATTTGATGGAATCGAAGTCGGTCGTCCAGTCACTGCCGGTGTTCTGGGAAATGTGGGAGCAGTCGGTCCCGTTCGCGGTTTTGAAACCAGGGATGTCCACGACGTTGGAATTTACTTCCGGGGCGTAGTAATCATCGACGTTGCTTGGGCTGGACGTTCCGGTGGGGCCAGAGACGACAGCATAGACGGGGTGCTTGTCCGACCACGCGGTGAAGCCGCCCGCAGCGTGGATAACCCCGTAGATCGTGTTTGTGCGCACGAAGTTCCAGGGGTAAACAGGCTTGCAGCCATCGAAGGGATCGCGCACCAATTTATCCGGATCGATCGATAAAACTCCTCCGTCGAATTTGGAGTACGGACCGCCTCCATTCACCAGGGTCTCGTCGAATTCGTCGCCTTCCTCGTACTCAGTCTGCGTTCCGTTGATCTGTCCCTGAACGCAGTTTCCGCCGGGGAGCCCGTTACCGGTCGCGATTTTTGGAGGAGCAAGAACGCGATCGTAAGCAACGTCATAAAATGCGCCGACGGTTCTGGGGGTACCACCCGTAACGAGGGCCATGAGGCCAGGGAAGGAGTCGGAAGGTCTAGAGGTTGAAGTCCGGGTGTAGTTCACGCCCGTCCTGCCAAGAGCAGCGAGTGTTGGGCAAGTGCTGGAAGCCACGCAGTTTTCGAAATCGAGGGCGTGCATTCCATCAATGCTGATGAGCAGGACGTGACGGGAGCCCTGATGGCCATCAGAGCGGCCCCAGTCTTGCGCGCCTGCCATAGGAGCGAGTGAGATAGCGGAACCAAGAACCAGCGAGAGCGATTTGCCGAGCAGTTTTTGGAACATGAAAATCCTCCGCCAACGTGATATAGGCGAGGTGTTGCGATTGTATGAGTCCTGCGTTAATTCTTGTGCGCACTGGCTGGAGGCTTCACATCGAAAAGGCGCGGAGGCGGGCGGATGGTGGGGCCTCGCGTTCGACAGTCCTTATGCGAATCCGCAATAGTTTCTTATTTTGTCAGTCGCACGCTATCGAGAATCGCCGCGAAGGTCTTATCGTACTTTTCATAGTCTTTTTGTGGCGCAACACATATGAAGGACAGCAATCCCCCCGGGCGCATCACCGTAATCAGCCAATCCGTCTCCTCACCGCCCAATGGGGACACATTGCTCAAATAGGTCGAAAGCCCGGGCTGGCCGTTCAAACGCAAACGCCCTGGTCCACGCGCGATCTTCATGTGAGGATTATCTTTCTGTAGGGTCCTGACCAAATCCTGAGTCGCGTCTTCCAAAGATCTTTCTGCGGCTGGAGCACCCTGCGCTTGCGTAACATTCACGATCAGACCGTATGCCAACCCACCCTGCCCATCGCTTCCCTCCAGGACCCCGCCATCCGGCGCGAACGACACGCTCTTCTCTTGGCCGTACTTATGCCAGTTCTCTGGATACGCAATCTTGTACGCGGGAGACTTGTACTCTACAAAATTCGGCGAAGGCGCCGGAGGCGGACCGATCCGATTCGGCACTTCCCTGCCGGCGGGTGACGGCCCCCTCCTCACCACCGGGAGCGCCCTTACTTCGCGCTTTATCGCTTCGAACTCCAGTGAATCTCGTTTCATTTTCCCCGGTTCCCCGCCTAGCTTTTGGATCTCTTCGTCCACGCGCTCGACCCGATGCTCCGGGTTGGGATGGTCGGAGAAAAACTCAGGTGGATTCTTTCCCTTGCTCTCTGCTTCTATTTTTTCGAAGAATTGCGCCAGGGCACGCGGGTCGTATCCCGCATCGTAAAGCACCTGTGTGCCCATCACGTCTGCTTGCGTCTCCGAAGACCTGGAATACCGCAGCAACACACCGCCGGCGCTGAACCTCCCAAGTTCCGTGAGCAGTGCTCCACCAGCGTTACCCCCAAAGAGCGCGCCCAATATTCCCACGCCCGCCTGCGCGAATTGCGCTTTCGTCGCCTCCGCGGTCCCGTGGCGCAGGGCCACATGCGAAAGCTCGTGCGCCATCACTGCGGCGAGCTGTGCTTCGTTGTCTGAGACTTCGATCACACCCCGATTAACAAAAACGTATCCGCCAGGCAGGGCAAATGCGTTGATCTCCCTGTCATTTACGCAATGAAACTCCCACGGATAATCCACGCCTCCCGTCGGCAGTTTTGCAACCAGTTTCCGGCCGAGTTCCGTTAGGTAGGCGTCCACTCTGGGCGCATTGCAGGACGGCAACTGCCTCGCCGCGTCCACGGCCACCTGTTTCCCCAGAGCGATGTCATCCTGCGGCGAATAAAAGTTCCAGGCAGGCTTGAACTGAGTCCGCTGCGCCCGTGTACTCGGAATCAGCAACAAGCACAGCGTGGTCGCAACGCTGACGGCTCGCACCAGTCTCCAGCGCATTTTTGGGCGCCGATTGCTGGGCCGATTTTGCGATTGCTTGCGGGCGAACATGTCTGTTTCGCTTCGGGCCGGCGAAGCCAATTCCTCTCTCTCCTTCCTAAATGTACACCGAGCCGCGTCCAAAAGAAAAAGCCCGGGAAAGTTTTCCCCGGGCGGTGTCATAAAACAAATTTTTCAGTCGGTTCAGCGCGCCATCCGTGGTGTTGGATCTGGTCCCACCGCGGTCGACGGCGCTTCCACGCTCTTCCCGGTCCTCGCTTGTGTTGGCCGCGCTGCTGTAACCGGTTCTGGCCGCCTTGCCGGTATAGCCAGGTTCTCCCCCTCGCGACTGAAGCTAAGACCGTCATTACCCTTGTTCCAGTCGATGCACACCAGGTCTCCCAGGTGCACTTGTTCCGTTGCCAGAAGATTTGCCAGCGGGTAGACCACGTGCCTCTCGATCGCCCTCTTCAGGTGCCGCGCACCGTATCGCTGGTCGGTCCCTTCCTGAAGCAGGAATTCCCGCCCAGGCGGGGTGACCCGAAACAGGAATTGCCCTTTCGCCGTTTCGAGAACCCGCTTCTGCACTTGACCTAGCTCAATCTCAAGCACTTCTTCCAGCTGTACCCGACGAAGTGGGTGAAATACCACAACCTTGTCCAGCCGGTTCATGAACTCCGGCGAAAACTTCCTCCGCGCCGCTTCCACAGCCGTCCGTTCGACCTTTTCATCCAACCCGTTCGCCGGTATATCTTTCGGCTGGATGAAGCCCATCCCGCCTTGCATCAATTCCGTGATCTCTCCCCCGCCTAGGTTCGACGTGAGGAATATCACCGTCTGCGACAAATCCACCCTTCGATTGTCTCCCAGGGTTAGAGTCGCCTTATCCAACATCCCCAGCAGCAACTGCCAAAGGGCATCCGACGCCTTCTCAATCTCGTCAAAAAGCAGAAAGCTCAACTTCAGTTTCTCGGTGTGGCTAGCCGCCAAGGCTTCTTGTGTAATCAGAGGGTGGGTTTCTCGGTGCCCCAGATACCCAGGAGGCGAACCGATCAATTTGGCGATCTCATGTGAGTGCTGGAATTCCGCGCAATCCACCTTGATTACAGCGCGCGCGTCTCCAAAGAGGATTTCGGCTGCCGCTTCCACAATGCGCGTCTTGCCCGAACCCGTCGGGCCCAGAAACAGCAGGTTGCCTACTGGCCGCCCCGGCGAATTCAGCCCCGCGCAGAAGACCTGATACAGGTCCACAAGCGCTTGGACCCCTTCCACTTGCCCGACGATCTTGGCGCGCAACGCCCCTTCGAAATCTCGGGTGTCCGTACTTCGAATCGTAGGATCCAGTTGCTGTCGAGCGGCGGCTTTCATAGGGTCGTTCCCTTCCGCGTTCAGCTGCCAAAACGTACCATCCGTCTCAGCTACGCGCTTCGAGAAACTACAGCATGAGAACTGCCATTTCCGCTGCTAGCGTCATAGAGTGGAAACCGACTCAAAGTCAATGAGATACAAGAGTTGCAGATATGGAAACTGTCTCAGGCCCTGAGACAGCGTTCCCTTCAGGGTCAAAGTGAGAGGATCGAACAGTTTGTGTCAGTGCTTGAACAGCAAAAATGGGCGCATCCTGAACTCCGCGCGCATGGAACCAGCTTCAATTTCAGTTTTTTCTAGCGATCCTGCTTTTTACGACCTTGCGGAGCGGCTGCGGGCGACACTCCCGGCTGCGCTGCACGCAGCTTCCTCTCCCCTGCAACGGCTTCTGCTGGTGGATCGGCCACTTTTCCGTCTTTTGCCTCGGCCGAGGCGGCGAGTTGGCCAGGTTGCGGCCCAGTGGGCGTAACGAGAGCACCCTCGCCCTCGCGGGCAAACGTCAATTCCTTGTGCTCACGGTCCCAATCGATGCAAACGAGGTCTCCCAGGTGTACCTGTTCCGTAGCCAGCAGATTCGCCAGGGGATAAACCACGTACCGCTCAATCGCCCGCTTCAGATGCCGGGCTCCATAACGCTGGTCTGTCCCTTCCTGCAACAGGAAATCTCTGCCCGCCGTCGTTACCCGAAATAGGAACTGGCCCTTGGCCGTCTCCAGAACTCTCTGCTGTACTTGCCCCAGCTCAATCTCAAGTACTTCTTCAAGTTGTTCTCTTTTGAGTGGGTGGAACACAACCACCTTGTCCAGCCGGTTCATGAATTCCGGCGAAAACTTCCTCCTCGCCGCTTCCACGGCCGTCCGTTCAACCTTTTCGTCCAATCCCGTCTCAGGTTTGTCTTTGGGCTGGATGAATCCCATCCCGCCTTCCATCAACTCCGTGATCTCTCCCCCGCCCAGGTTCGACGTGAGGAATATCACCGTCTGCGACAAATCCACCCTTCGATTGTCTCCCAGGGTTAGAGTCGCCTTATCCAGCATTCCGAGAAGCAACTGCCAGAGCGCGTCCGAAGCCTTCTCAATCTCGTCAAAAAGCAGAAAGCTCAACTTCAGCTTCTCGGTATGGCTCTTGGCTAGTTCTTCCTGGGTAATCAGAGGATGTGTCTCCCGGTGTCCAAGATAGCCTGGGGGTGAGCCGATCAATTTGGCGATCTCATGTGAGTGCTGGAATTCCGCGCAATCCACCTTGATGACAGCGCGCGCGTCTCCAAAGAGGATTTCGGCAGCCGCTTCCACAATGCGGGTCTTGCCTGAGCCGGTCGGCCCCAAAAGGAGGAGATTGCCCACCGGCCGTCCCGGCGAGTTCAGTCCCGCGCAGAAGACCTGATAGAGGTCCACAAGCGCTTGCACCCCTTCGGCTTGTCCGACGATCTTCGACCGCAACGCTGTCTGGAATTCAATCGTCGTGTTGCTTCGAAGAGTTGGATCGAGTGGCGCTGGTTGGGAGCTCATGGTCTCCTCCTAGCGGCCCTGCATGCGCAGAGTCGCAGTACCGAAACGTCCGCGTTTCCGGTCGAACTGGTTCAGTTTAACCTGAAGTGTGGACTGCAGGAGCCGCAACTGCACGAGCAGCTCCCGCGCCACGGCGGGCGTTTCAGAAATCCGGAGAAGCGGCGTAAACAAGTCCGCCAGATCCATATTCAGAGCTCGCAGGTCGGCAACGAGCTTTTGGATCGCCGGGGAACTTGCATCGGCAAGATCGAGCTGAGAGCTCATCTGTTCACGCAAAGCCTGCCAATTCAGCTCCACGAACGGGTGTTTCTTGGAAACTGCGCGCACCACTTCGTCGGTGATCCGCGCGCGCTCCCCGAGACGCGCCAAGTGCAATTGGCGCACTTTTCCGCCGCGGCGCACGTTGTGCACCAAGTAATACGAGTTCCCTTTTCGGCGGACAAAAGCCATGGCATCACCTCGAGCTACTTTCTGGGTCTGTAGTGTACTCACCCTCCACTACGCCGTCAATAAACGAAGACTGCGAATGCGCGCGGCTGCGTTCAATCGGTAATGCGTACAACGTAGCGAATTTGCGCCAGAGTCTTTCATCACGTTTTTCGCTTTGTTTCATCCGTTCCATGTATCGCCGCCGTTCGTTTCAGGTTTCACTGCCCTACTTGGTTAGATGCTCGGCGCAAGAAATAGATTTTTTCTGATTTCCTATTCGCCTGCTCTCAAGTTATCAAACACGGCTCCGGCTTTTTATTCTCTTGTAGCTCCTCGTGTATCCCCCTACGATGTTCCACGTGCTTCCCAAATCCGCCAAGTCGGAGATGTTTTGACGTGTCTTTCGATCCGGTCTACAAGCTTGTGAAACAAATTCCCCGCGGGCGGGTTCTAACTTATGGGGCTCTAGCCCGAGCCTTGCGTCTCCCAGGGGGCGCACGCACCGCAGGCCGCGCCATGGCGGCAACTCCGCGCGGAAAAGGTATCCCCTGGCACCGCGTCCTTGGCGCAAACGGCAAGATCCTTATCCGCGAGCCGTACGCCTCTCTTCAGAAAAAACTTCTCGAAAGCGAAGGCGTCTCCGTCATCGAGTGCCGCATCAACTTGAAGCGTCATCTCTGGACCCCTCCCCGCAAGAAACTTTCCGCACGCAGAAAAGCGCATGGTTCGTTCTCGCGACGGTCTGTTGCTAATCAGGCTGGCAATTCTCGGTCGGATCGAGATCCTCGGCAACGCTAGAGTTGCCGTATCCGGATTCTTTTAGAACTTCCCTTCACGTAACCATGTTCCCGCGGAACTCGTATGCATAGATGAAGCCACGGTTCTCTGGCTTCGGTGTGCTGGAGGGTCTTATGTCGAGCGAACAGGCTGGGGTAGGCGGAGACTCAGGTCGCGGCGCTCATTGGCTTGCGGCGCTAGCCTCGCTGATCATAGGCACTTCGTTCTTTGCACTCTGGTTCTGGCTGCTGCCGCCGTGGTTGGGCTTTCACGTCGATCTTGCAAGTGTGGCGCTTTGGCAATGGTTTGGCGCGGCGTTCTCCGTGCTCGGCTTCTCCGTGGCGATTCGCTGCGTTTGGGATTTCGGATGGACGGGCCACGGAACCCCCGCTCCATTTGCACCGCCGCAGAAGTTAGTGGTCGTTGGATTCTACAGGTACGTGCGAAACCCGATGTATGTAGGGTTTTTCTCGGGCTGGCTGGGCCTTTGGGCCGTCTTCGGCAGGGCAAGTCTGCCGGCCCTCGTGATTGCTCTCGTGGTCGTGCCAGCAGTAGCACTTTTTGTGCGGTTCTACGAAGAGCCAACGCTCCGCAAAATGTTCGGCGCGGACTATGAGGTCTATTGCAGGAATGTCTCCCGGTGGATTCCGCGCCTTCGCCCATGGAAGCAGTAATAGCGAGATAATCCGGCAAGGCGATTAAAACTCGGCTCGGTCAAGCCTTATACATGCGAATGTACTTGAAAAAGTCCCCGAGTAGCCCGTGCCTCTAACTTGTCACGAGCCAAGAATCTGCAGTCCGACTCTGCCCCGCGTCTAGTGCTCTTCCGGTGCGCTGCGGTCCGGCGCGATAGCTGCAGCCATGCGAAATACTGCGGCAAGCACTTCAAGGATGATGCGGCAATAGAGAATCCAGAAGAAGTAGGACACCAGGGCCGCGATTAGCGCGATAAGACCCTGCACCGGGGCTTGCTGAAACGCTACTACGACCCAGGCTACTGCCGCGACGAGCCCTACAAGCAAGTGCAATGCGTACATGAATTTGAGCATTTTCGGAGTGGCATATATGCGAAAAGAAAAATCCATCAATCCTTCCCACATTCCCTTTGCTTCGGGCATTCTTGCCTCCTTTAGGTAAGCTAGAAATGTATTCAGTCTTCAGGGACCACAAGCGAGTCTTTTGTATCCCGTAGAGCGTGGAGTGCACTGGGCGGGTAGGTCTCCGCCAGTTGGAAATCATCTACTGGATATCAATATGGAAAACGGCCTGAATCACATTAGTTCGCCGGTTCAGCAGGACGATATGCCCTCCAATGACGACGTTCGCGCAATCCGGCGGAGGTGGCGGCAGCCGACGGACCAACTCTGGAGGACAAGGCTGAATCTTCTTCTGTAGTCCCGGTGGCAGAGTGCCCCGCTCCTCGAGCTGTTTTTCCAATCCGGGGGGCAAGCGGTCCCGCTTCGCAAGTCCTGGCGGCAGATTGTCTTGATGGCCCGCATACCACGCGCGGATAGCCTCACGGTCCTGCTCTCTGTAATAGTTGTCTCCCTGATCGCCATTGTCACCGTGTTTGTTGTGACCTTTACCTTTTCCCTGTCCGTGGCCCTGCGCCAATGCACTGCTCCCGCTGAACAAACAGGCTACCAGAGCGCACGCGCACATCCATCTCGTCAGTCTCATTTTCCCTCCGCGGCTGGTATTTCCTAGACTAGCTGGAAATGTCCCGCGTAACAACGCGCTCGGATCGTTTTGTCACCTTACTTTCAACATGCCCTCTTGCATGGCCGCTCACGTCGCGCGTCCGCAGATGCCCTCTTGGCCGACGCGCCTCGCCACCCACAGAATTAAATTTATCCTGAGCCGGGCACTCCAAGATTGCCGTGAAGGTGCGTACATGCGTTATCCTAATGGGTCTCTTTGCGTAGAGTCCGGTAGTGTCAAGGATCATGGCGAATCCGATCTTGCTAGTTGAAAACCTGGTCAAGCGTTACGGTTCTGTGGAAGCCGTTCGCGGAGTCAGTTTTTCCGTCGAGGAGGGCGAGGTCTTCGGACTACTAGGCCCTAATGGCGCCGGAAAAACATCCACCGTCGAAATCCTCGAGGGCCTGCGCGACCTGGACAGTGGCCGAGTATCCGTCTGCGGCCTCGACCCACAACGCGATTCGCAAAAGTTAAAGCACGAAATTGGCGCGGCTCTGCAATCCACATCCCTCCCCGACAAACTTCGCGTCATGGAGGCCCTCCGTCTTTTCTCCAGCTTTTACAAGAGGCGCCGCAGTCCGGAGGAACTCCTCAAACGGTTCGGCCTGGAAGAAAAACGCAACGCTTTTTATAGCCAGCTTTCTGGCGGTCAAAAACAGCGCCTCGCTCTGGCTATGGCTCTTGTCAACGAGCCCAAAGTGCTATTCTTCGACGAACCCACCGCCGGGCTCGATCCCCAGGTCCGCCGCGAAATCTATGACATTATCGAGGAGCTTAAGCACGAGAAGAAAACAATCGTCATGACCACCCACTACATCGAGGAAGCCGAGCGCCTTTGCGACCGCGTGGCCATCGTGGACCACGGCAAGGTCGTCGCTCTGGGAACGCCACGCGATTTGAAATCGCGCGCCGGTGGCGCAACTCGCATCGAAGTCCGGCTCTCGAAGCCCGAGCCGGAGGGCGCTCTGAAAAACCTGGAGGGTGTCGCCGATGCCCGCCAGGTCGACGGCACCTACGTGATTCATTCCAATCGCCCGCCGCAAACCATCGTCGCCATCGTCAAACACCTGGAAGCCGAGGGCAACGAGCTCGTCAGCCTCGAAATCGCTTCTCCTTCTCTCGAGGACGTCTTCATCGAAATGACCGGAAGGAGGCTCCGCGATTGAAGAATTTTGCCACGCTCACGCGAATGCGCATTCAGCTCACCCTGCGCAATAAAATGTTCGTATTCTTTAGCCTGGTCATGCCGTTCGCGTTTTTCTTCCTCTATGCCGGCATCTTCGCCAAGGGCCAGCCGCAAGTAGTCCGCTTTTTTCTCGGGCCGGTCCTTTCTCTCACGGTCATGGGGAGCTTCTGGGGGCTAAGTGCAGCCCTCGTCATGTTTCGCGAGCAAGGCATTCTTCGCCGCTTTCATGTAACTCCGGTCACCGCGAGCGATATGCTGGCCTCCAGCGTCGTCGCCAACTACGTGCTCATATTTCCGACGATTCTTCTGCTCTTTTTCCTCTCACGTTCCATCTTCCACGTCGTACATTTCGGCAACTTGTTTTCGTCCTTCATCTTGATCAGCATCGGCGCCATCTCGTTCTCTTCCATGGGACTGGTTGTCGCCAGCGTCACGAACACCATGCAGGAAACGCAGGTCATTAACCAGCTCATCTGGCTACCCCTGATTTTTCTGTCCGGCGCCACATTTCCCCTCGCTTTCCTGCCCCACGTCGCGCAACAATTTTCCTTATTCCTGCCTGCCACTTACCTTGTTCAGGGCCTGCAACGCGCCATATTCGATTCCGTTCCAATCTGGCAGCTCGGCGTTGAAGTCGCCTCGCTCGCTGTCTGGGCTGTGCTAACTTTTTTTCTCTCCGCGCAGCTCTTTCGTTGGGAACCCGAAGTAAAAGTACCGCGCAAAGCAAAACTCTTTGTGCTAGCCACCGCAATTCCTTTTTTGCTTCTCGGTCTTTGGGAGAACAAGTATGGCAACATCCCTGTGCTCGCTCAGTCGGCATACGACTCCCTAAGCAAACCAGCGAACCCCGGCACGTCGCCTGTCAGGCCGAAATAGCCTGATGTCTGCCCAGCGGACTCTTACACGCGCCAATTTGGTTTACCCGCTGGGCCCTTTTTGCAAACAAGGTTCATTGACGCTCGAAGCGGCGTGCCGTATTCTCAAAACTGAGGAAAAATCGCGAGCGGCGCTTGAAAAGAGGACAAGTTTATGCCAATCCAAAAGACCGATAAGATTTGGCACAACGGAAAGTGGATCAATTGGGACGACGCCACCCTTCACGTGCTTTCCCACGTCGTGAGCTACGGCTCCGCCGTATTCGAAGGCATCCGCTGCTATGAAACCAGGCAAGGTCCCGCCATTTTTCGCCTTCGCGAACACATGCAGCGCCTCATTCACTCCGCGAAGATCTACCGCATGGATTTGCCCGTTTCCCTTGACGATTTCTGCAATACCGCAACCGAATTGGTGCGCGTCAACAAAATAAACTCCTGCTACGTCAAGCCGATCGTCCTGCGCGGCTATGGCGAGGTCGGCGTGAACCCGCTCAGTTCTCCTATCGACATCTACATGGCTTGCTGGTCCTGGGGCGCGTATCTCGGCCCGGACGCGGTCGCAAAAGGTGTCGATGTCGGCATCAGTTCCTGGACCCGCATCGCCCCAAACACTCTACCGGCTATGTCCAAAGCGGCAGCCAATTACATGAACTCGCAACTCATCCGCATGGAAGCCTCCTTCAATGGCTACGCCGAAGGCATCGCACTCGATTCTTCTGGCCATGTCAGCGAAGGATCGGGCATGAATGTGTTTCTCGTTCACGACGGCACACTTTACACGCCTCCCCTCGCGACCAGCATCTTACCCGGCATCACGCGGAACACGGTCATGGCACTCGCGGAAGATCTCAGCATTCCCATGAAGGAACAGGTCATTCCTCGCGAGATGCTCTACATCGTCGACGAAGTCTTCTTCTGTGGCACCGCCGTCGAAATCACTCCTATCCGCTCCGTCGACAAGATCCAGGTCGGCAAAGGCGTCGCCGGTCCTATCACGCGCCGCCTCCAGGAAGAATTCTTCGCTCTCACGAGCGGCAGCAAACCTGATCGCCATAACTGGCTCACACCTGTTAACGCGCCGGTCGCGGCTGTTTCGCGCTAAGGGCGCGCCATCGTTCTGCGACGGGCATTGCACGCGAGCCTCGCGGCAAGACTGGCCTTTTTCTCCGCATTCCAGATAGAATCCTCTTCGGTCTGAGATGGTACTGCTCGTTCCCTGGGTGGGGGTCCCTGATGTACAACTTTCCTCAAAAGCTCGCGGCGGAGTTTATCGGCACTTTCGCGCTCGTTTTCTTTGGCGAAGGCGCCATCTGCGTGGATTGGTACCCCCACTCCTCGAACGCCCTTGGGCTTCTTGGCATCGCCGTGGCGCATGGCCTCGCCATTGCCATCATGGTGTGCGCTTTGGGCCACATATCCGGCGGGCATTTCAACCCCGCTGTCACGATCGGCTTCTGGGTCACAAAGCGGCTGAATACCCTCGACACTGTGGCCTATTGGGTCGCTCAACTTGCGGGTGCGACTGCTGCCGCCTTTCTCCTCCGCGCCATCATCCCGGACGATACCTGGCATGCCGTTGCCCTGGGCACTCCCATGATCGCGCACGACTTTACCCGTCTCGCCGGCATGATCCTCGAGGGCGTTACCACTTTTTTCCTCGTACTCACAGTCTTCGCTACCGCCGTCGATGAACGGTCGTCGTTCCGGCCCGTCGCCGGATTCGCCATCGGTATTAGCATCGTGCTCGGCATTCTTGTGGCCGGTCCCTTCACAGGCGGCGCGCTCAATCCCGCTCGCGCTTTCGGCCCTGCCCTGGCCTCGTCCCATTGGCAGAATCATGGAATTTACTGGGTGGGTCCTCTTGCTGGGGGCTTCCTCGCCGGATTCCTGTACGACTCCCTTTTCCTGAAAAAAACCTGACTTAGTACCAATCACCGCTCACGCGTCTCTAGCGCGCGAAACTGTCCTTTCGTTCAGGTGACTACCGCGCAACCGGGCAGCTCAGCTTGCTTGCTCCCCCAAACCTTCGGGTGCTAACGTCGCAGTCTGGCGGTAGTCTCGCGGAGTTCACACCGACATGGCGATTAGCATTGACGATCTTCTACGGCGCGCGGTCGAAAGCAAAGCTTCCGACCTCCATCTAAAGGTAGGCAACCATCCTTATCTGCGAGTTGACGGCGTCCTCGCGGCCCTCACCGACGTTCCGCGTATCACTCCTGAAGAAATGCTCTCGATGGCCTTCAGCATGATGACCAACCGCCAGAAGCAAAAGTTCAAGGAAACCGCCGAACTCGATATGGCTTACGGCGTCGCAGGCCTCGGCCGCTTCCGCGTAAACGTTTTCCAGCAGCGCGGCAACGTTGGAATGGTTCTCCGCGTCATCCCAACCAAAATTCGCACCATCGAGGAATTGAATCTCCCGGCAGTCGTTGGAAAAATCTGCGAGGAGCAACGCGGCCTTGTGCTGGTTACGGGAACCACCGGTTCCGGTAAGTCCACCACGCTCGCCGCGATGATCGACCGAATCAATGCGAACCGCTCCGACCACCTGATCACCATCGAAGACCCCATCGAATTCCTGCATCGCGACAAGCGCAGCTTCATCAACCAGCGCGAGGTCGAAGTCGACACCGCGAACTTTTCGACCGCTTTGCGCGCTGCTCTTCGTCAGGATCCGGACGTGATTCTGGTCGGCGAAATGCGCGACCTCGAAACGATTTCGACCGCCTTGCTGGCCGCCGAAACCGGCCACATGGTTTTCTCGACCTTGCACACCCTCGACGCAACGGAAACGATTCAACGCATCATAGCGGTCTTTCCGCCGCCGGAGCAAAAGCAGATCCGATTGCAGCTTGCCGCGACGCTCAAAGCTATCGTCTCCCAGCGTCTCGTTCGCCGGGCCGACGATAAAGGCCGCGTCCCCGCCGTCGAAGTCATGGTCGCCACCGCGTACATCCGCGATTGCATCATTAATGCCGACAAGACGCGCTTGATTCACGACGCCATCGCCGCCGGCACCAGCCAATACGGCATGCAGACCTTCGACCAATCGCTCTTCGATCTCTACACGAAGCAGCTCATCTCCCTAGAGGAAGCCCTCCTGCGCTCGACGAATCCCGACGAGTTCCAGTTGCGGATTCAGGGTATCCGTTCCGCCTCAGACGCCGCCCGCGAAGAGATGGAACGCCAGATGGCCGACTTCGAACGCTTCGCCCGCAAATAGGCTCTGGTTCTCTGTGTGTGGCAGTGGCCATGCTGTCTCAATTCTTGCTCTCAAAAAAACGGGTTGCAAAGCGAGTATCGCCTACGCCGATCCTCGATCTAATCGAGCCGCTGCCAAAGCCCGCCGACGGAATCATCACTGGCAGATTTTCCTTGCCCCTTCTCACGTTTGTCGCCCTAGTCGTGGTGACTCAGAATTATTCATTCTTGATCGTGCCTCTGGGCATCTTGCCAGCGCTCTTACTCGTCGTCGGTATTCACGAATTCGGTCATATCCTCTTTGGGTGGTGTGTGGGCCTCGGCTTTTGCGGCGTGGACGTCGGCCCGCTGTGCATTCGTCGAGTTAGAAATAAATGGGCGCTTCGGCTGCGACCTCGGATTTACCTCGGCGCAGCTCACATGCGGTTACGTCACATCCGGCGCATTAGACGACAGCTCGCCATCTGCACGCTAGGTGGACCCGTGACTAGCTACGGCTTCGCTCTGCTCGCCTTCGTTGTCGGTGAACACTATCGCCCCACAGACAGCTTCGGCTGGACAACTTTCCTCGAATTCTCGGCGTTTTTTTCGCTACTCATTGCAATATTTTCAACCTTTCCGTATCGCACTCGAATTGGGGGGAATGATGCGCACCTTCTCCGTGAGCTGCTCGCATCAAAGACTGGTGCACTACAAATGATTGCCGCGCATGCCACTTCGTTCGCCGCCAGTGTTGGACCGATTCCTCCTGCGTACTTTGAGAGGTGGTGGAGAATGGCTTCTGCAGACACCGAGACCGCCCATTCCAGCTTCTACATGGAGTGGAACGCCTATCGTGCCGCGAGGGAGCCCGCAGTTGCAGCCAGCCACCTTGAGGACTTGCTGCGCCAGTCCTCCTCCTATGACGTCGAGATACGCAATTTTCTCGCAGCTGAGGCGACATTCTTCACAGCTCGCCATAGACCGACGTCCAACTGTTCGAGCGTCTGGCTTCGCAGAACAAGACACCTTGAATGGCTCGACCCCTTGTCCCGAATTCGCCTCGATGTTGCGCTCGCAGAGTCGCGTCAGGAATTCGCTAAAGCCTCGATCATCTGCGATTCTGGTCTCTCTCTAATCAGAGACAACTTGAACGGTCCGCTATCGATTAGGACAGAGTCTGAGTGGGTCGAGTGGAAAAAACATATCGAAGAGAGACTTACTCCCACAAACCCTGAGGTCCTTCAACCAGCGTGATTCTGCTCTCTCTGTCTTCTCTATTTGTTCCGTATTAACTTCGCACTTTGGCATTTCGGCTCTCTCAATTCGCCTAATTACGTCGGAGCCCCCAGACGCCATTCACCCGCGCTACAATGTCCGTCGGCATGTTTGGAAAGCCCCGCCAAGTCGAGACCGAAACGGAGCTGTACGACGCCGCCGTCCGCGCCCTCATGCGCCGCGCGTATTCCGTCTACGAAATGAAGCAGCTGCTTGGCCGGCGAACGGATGACGACAACCTTCTGAAAAATGTCATGGACCGTTTGAAGCGCGCCAAAATGATCGATGACGAGCGCTTTGCCAAACAGTTCGCCCGCCAACGCACGGAAATCAGGCGCCAGGGGAAATTCCGCATCGCCCGCGACCTCCGTGCACGCGGCGTCCCTGACCGCCACATCGAAACCGCCCTCGCTGAATCCGCAAAAGAAACTGACGAAGCTGGCATTGTTCGCCAGCGCCTCGAACGCAAACTTCGCTCCTTTCGCAGCGAAATCGATGAGCGCAAAATGGCCGCAATGTATCGGAGCCTCTTGCGCGCCGGCTTTTCCGCCGATGTAGTCCGCCGGGAACTCAAGTCTCTAACCCGCGAGGAAGTTCCAGAAGCAGAACCTCAATCCGAGGAATAGCAAGTTGTGAGAGCGGAGCGCGTTAGCCATACCTTCCTTCCGCTATGTTAGGATTTCTCGGCGCGAGTCTTGCGTAATTCCCCATGGTACTTGAAAGCAGCAAGTGCGCGGCATCGAGACCCAAAAACCCATGACAAGCGACGTGATAATTATGGGAGGCGGCGCCACGGGGCACCTTGCGGCCGCGTACCTGCGGAAGCGGTTCCCAAATCTGAAAGTGGCCGTGGTCGAAGGCCCGCACAAGAATCGCCCAATCGTCGGCGAATCACTGGTCGAGGTCAGTGTCGATTTCATGTTCGAACTCGGTCTCGGCGCTTACCTGGTGGAAAAGCACTATCCCAAATACGGACTGACCTACTACTTCAAGCCCGATATCGACAATCCCGCCGATCGCACCTACGTGGTCGACGAAATTCCGACGGCGCCACAGATACTCTCTTTCCAGATAAACCGGTTCACATTCGATCGCGAGGTGCGGGACCGCAACGTGCAAAACGGCGTCGAGATCATCGACGGCACCGTTACCGGAGTCGAGATCAACGGCGGAGCCGGGCTGCACGCGGTGACTTTGCAAGCTGCCGCCGGAGGAACACAGACGCTGAGCGCGCGCTGGTTAATAGACGCCACCGGCCGGAACCGGGTGCTCGCGAAACAGTTGCAGCTTCAGGAAAAGGTCAACGAACAAAAGAACGTTTTTTGGTTCCGGCTGATGAATTTCGATCCGGAGATTCTGAGCCACATCCAGGCCCTCAAGAAGCCGAACCGCTCGTACGTTCCGTACTACGCGACTCATCATTTCTTCGGAAAGGGCAACTGGATTTGGTGCATCCCCATGCGCTCGCCGGAAAACGTGCCGCTTATCAGCATCGGCATCACCTACCGCAAAGATGTGTATCCCCACCGCGAACCGCGCACGATGGAGCAGTTCCTTGAGTGCGTGGCACGCGAGCACCCGGTGCTCGTCGAGCTGGTGCGAAGCGGCACGATCGTCGACACAAATTTTTACAGCTCCTACATGTGGGAATGCCGCCAGCGCTATTCTGCGGATCGCTGGTACATTATCGGCGATGCGGGAGATACCGTTGACCCGCTGTACAGTGTCGGGCTGGCTTTGTCCTCGCTTCAAATCCGGCAGATTGCCGCGATCATCCAAAGAGAATTAAACGGCCTCGACACCAGCGAGTTCACCAAGGATCTCGATACCGTTCTCGCCGCGTTTCAACGCAGCGTCACGCGCGATACGACGCGCCTGTATGAGTGCATGGGCGATGCTTACCAATGCCATCTGCGTGTGCATCTGGCGGTGACCAAGCTTTTTCATCTGGGGCTGCCATTGGTGGTCAACGACTATCTATGGGATCCGCTGGGGGTGAAACTGATCAATTGGTTTGCCAGCCTTGAAACTCTTGAAGCAGATTCGAAGAAGTTTCAAGAACTTATCCGGGAAGTTGCCGCGATTCCGAACAACCGCGCGCTCAAAAATTTCATCAAGGTGCAGTCCGGCTGGTCCATGAACTTCGGTTATTACGAACACCATCGTGAGGAGGACATTGCAGCCTCACTCTCGAAGATGGCCTTCGGGCTTGCTCGTTTGCGTCTTAACCTTCTCGGAAAACTTGGCTGGCGGGCGTTGCTTCGCTTTAGCCAGCAGCGCGCATTTTGGAAAGACGTGTTGCGTGGGTTGTTGCTCGTCCCCTTCTATGGGATCAAATTGCGCGAAAATTGGCTCGTGCGCATGAAGTTCTCTCCGCGCGAAAGGAAGATTTCAGGTGAAGAGTCGCCGTCTAACGCCGGGTTAACTCGCGACGCCGGGGCATGACCGAAACAGCTGACCCAGCTTTGAATGTATTGCGGGTATTGCGGCTGGAAGCGTGGGCTACGGCTTGGTCGTCTTTTGTTGCTTCTTTAGTGCCGCTTCAATGGCCTTGCGGAATTCCGCGACGGCGGGCACATCCGGCGAATGCAGTGCATTTTTGGCGATATAGCGCCACACCGGAGCGCGCTCAAGCGGAGCGACGTCCGGGCCGCCTGTGTAGACCATGAACCTGTCTTCCGTTGGTCCGATTTCACTCCCAAGGCGCGGTTTTGTCTGCTGCGGCGGAGGCTGCATGGAATCCGGGGGCCGGCCTTGCTGGACACCTACGTGGATTCCACTGTCGGACGGTTGCACAACCACGGGTCGATCGTTCGGCGGTTCGCCGCTAACTGTCGGCTGCACTATTTTCCCGTTCCCTCTGCGCACGGTAATGACCAGGTCCGCCGTGTTCCCGATCAAAACTGGCTTGAGCCGGCCCCACTTTTCTAGAGCTTTTTCGACGTCTTCCTGAGCAGTCTTGTTGGCTTGGGGAGCCGAAGTCGAGATGCCAGCCTCTGGATCAATCAGCACAACAACCGTGCGGGCATCCAAGACCTCCGCCGGGAGCGAGTCCTTTTTCTTGTCGGCAGACGCAAGGCATGCCAAGAACAGGACCAATGAGAGAAGCAAGCTTGATCTGGAAACCATCCGAGCCCCCTGAGGCAAACGGGAATGCCTATTTTAGACCGCTGCAACTTAGATGGACGCCATTTGCATAGAGTTTCATGTAGTGTAAACGTGCATGGCACACGATATCGTCTCCGAACTTTTTTCCGATCTGAGCTAGCCCGGGTGCGGCCCCGAAATTCGATCCTTCCTGTAGGCCTTTCGGACACTACGCAAGAACTGCCGGTATGTGTTTTGAATGACCCGCTTTCGAGGGTGGAGTATCCTTAGACGTTTTGATCAAATTAAATCGAATCAAGTTCTTTATGTTTTTTGCGCTCGTAATCCCCTTCTTTGGGGCGAAGAGTGCGCACGCGCAGGAAACCGTCTTCGACGTTCCGAGTGCCGACATTCTCGATAGAGGCAAAGTCTACGGCGAACTCGACGGCACCGCGCGCCCCGTGAATCCTGTCTACACATTTACGCCCCGCGTCGTTGTTGGTATTGGCCACCAAATCGAAATCGGCGCAAATTTTGACGGTCTCACCTTGCCCGTCACGGGAGAACTTGAAATCTCTCCGACCATCAAGTGGAAAGTGTGGAATGTAGGATCGACGGGATGGGCGTTTTACGTTGGTGATGACTTGTTTTTCCCCGCGCGTCAAAGATCCTATAACGCCGGAAACTATTCTTACGCTTTCTTCGCCAAGGAATGGAAGCACGGGACGCGAGTTGGTCTGGGCGGATACGACTTTACGAAGAACGTGGTCGCGCCCGCAAACCGGGCTGGCGGGCAATTTACGCTCGAGCAGAATGTCAGCAGCCGCCTCACGCTGGCCGCGGAATGGTACACGGGGAATAACGCCACGGGGTACGTTAATCCCGGGGCGATCATCAAGATAACTTCAAAACTTACGGGATTCGCCGCCTATCAAATCGGGAATGCGGGCGTAACCAAGGGCAATCACCAGTTCCTTTGGGAATTCGGGTACAACTTCAATTAGATGGCCAGTGGTTTCTGCCAATGCACGGTTTGCGCCTGGCTCGGTCAGTAGGGCACGTTCTATCGTGCCTCAGTCCACATAGCCGCAAATCCACTCGATGACGGCGACTCTGTGCAAACCGGTGCGGGCGTCGGGCGCCCTATTCGGCCGCGGGGAGCCGCCCGAATTGCTCGGCCATTGCGCGCCATTGACCGTTTCGTTTGAGGTAGACCACTGTGTAGCGAAAAGACAGCGCCTTCTCTTTGCCATCGGAGAGCAAGTGCACTGTCGTCGTGCCCACCAGGACCGCCGTGTCTCCGTGAATCTGCACGACGCCAACGGCGGCATCCTGCGACGTCATGTGCAATTGTAGAATGTCTTTGATGAAATCCGCCTTACCGGTAGTCTTGCCGTCTTCATCGGTGCAGATGAAGCGCTCGTCGAGGATTCGCTGGAGCGTGGCCTCATCGTGTTTGACCTCCGCATCAGACCACTCCTTGTTCAAGGCCATCAACTGCTTCTCTATCCGGCCCGCCGACGGTTTTGGAGCATGCGCCTGGCTGAACGCTTCAGGCGCGACCATGACAAAGACGGCAAGCGCGGTGCATAGCACGCGTCTCATAGTTAGCTCCGGCTGACGAAACACGCCGCGATTATAGCCCTCTTTGCGGCGCTGCGACGCCTCTGCCATAATCAAGAACAACCAGAGGGCAACGTGAGCCGTATGCAAACACAAGCAAGGTCTTGGACTGGGGATGAGATTCGCGAAAAGTTTCTGCAATTCTTTGAAAGCAAAGGCCATCGCCGCGTACGCAGCTCTTCGCTCGTCCCGCATGGCGATCCGACACTGCTTTTCACGAACGCAGGCATGAACCAGTTCAAGGATGTATTTCTCGGCCTCGAAAAGCGCGACTACAACAAAGCCACCACTGCCCAGAAATGCGTCCGCGCCGGAGGCAAGCACAACGACCTTGAAAATGTCGGCTTCACGAAGCGCCACCACACCTTTTTCGAAATGATGGGTAATTTTTCCTTCGGTGACTACTTCAAGGAAAAAGCCATTCCCTACGCCTGGGAGCTAGTTACCTCCCCCGAGTGGTATGGCATCGACAAAGACAAGCTGTACGTTACGGTCTTTGGCGGCGCCGAAGTTGCCCACGGCACAAATCTGGGCGTCGATGAAGAAGCTCGCGAAATTTGGTTGAAAGAAAATATCCCAGCCGAACGCGTCGTCCCCGTTCCCGGCCTCAAAGATAATTTCTGGGCCATGGGCGACACTGGCCCCTGCGGTCCGTGCAGCGAAATTTTCTATGACATGGGCCCCGCCGCTTCCGAAGAAGGCCATGCCGATTGCAATTTCCCCTGTGATTGCGGCCGCTACGTCGAAATCTGGAACCTCGTCTTCATGCAATTCAACCGCGACGCAAGCGGCACGCTCACTCCCCTCCCCAAGCCTTGCGTGGACACCGGCATGGGCCTCGAACGCACTGCCGCAGTCCTCCAAGGAGTCATCTCCAACTACGACACGGATTTGTTTGTTCCGCTGCTGAAGCGCGCCGCCGAACTTTGCGGCGTCGATTTCGCTCGTGAAGAAAAACTCGAAGAAGGTAAAGGCGGCGCCGCTTCCCTCCGCGTTATCGCCGACCACGCCCGCGCAACGACCTTTCTTATAACTGACGGCGTCCTTCCCTCCAACGAAGGCCGCGGCTACGTCCTGCGCAAAATCATCCGCCGCGCTATCCGTCATGGTCATTTGCTAGGCGCGACGAAGCCCTTCCTTGGTGAAATGATGGTTCGGGTTCGCAGCCTGATGGGAGACGCTTACCCCGAACTGCGGGAGCCCTCGGCTACACGCTTTCCGGAAATCGTTGTATCGGAGGAAATCCGTTTTGGCCACACTCTAGCAATCGGCATGAAGAAGTTAGACGAAATTATTAAGGACTTTCAAAGTGCACGGGATGCTGAGAAGCACGGGACCGGGTTCCTTCCTGGAGACCGTGCATTCGTCCTGTATGACACGTATGGCCTGCCTCAGGACTTCATCGAGGACGCCGCACGAGACGCGGGTCTGAGATTTGATGAGCCTGGCTTTGACATTGCAATGAATCGGCAGCGGGAGCGAGCGCGAGCAACATGGAAAGGCGGTGTGGGCAAAGACCAAGCAAATCCGGCGTACGCAAAGATTGCGGAGACGTTTAAGACGGAGAAGGATTTTTATCACGGGACGAGCGCGAAGGATTGCCGGATTGAAGCCATCATTGGCAGAGGCGGTCCCGTCAATGAGCTAAAGCCCGGCGAGTCCGGCGAAATCGTGCTCGATCGCACCGTCATCTACGCCGAATCAGGCGGCCAAGTCGCCGATACCGGCGCGTTCTACGACGCTTCCGAGTCGCAAGTTCTCGCGGAAGTCACTGGCGCGTATTACCCCGTCGCAGGCCTCATCGCCCACAAAATCACCGCCAAGGAGACTCTGCGCGTTTGCGACCGCGTCACCGTCATCGCCGAGGCGGAACGCCACGCGCGCGTCATCCGCAATCACAGCGGCACCCACCTCGTCCACGCAGCGCTACGCAACATTCTGGGGACGCACGTGAAGCAGGCAGGTTCACTGAATTCGCCGGAGCGGCTGCGCTTCGATTTTTCACACTTTGCGCAAGTGGACGCTGAAGAATTGAAGGACATCGAGCAGCAAGCGAACGACGAAATCCGTCACAATACGCAGATCGAGACGAACATCAGTTCGCTCGAAGATGCGCTGGCTTCAGGGGCGCTGGCCTTTTTTGGGGATAAGTATCCGGAGAGCAACGTTCGAGTCGTGACGATTCCGGATGAACGGTCGCCTCGGGGCTTTTATTCGAAGGAGCTATGCGGCGGCACTCACGTTCACCGCATTGGCGACATTGGCGTCCTGAAGATTGTCAGTGAAGGATCGGTAGCCGCAGGCGTCCGCCGTATCGAAGCCGTCACCGGGGTTGGGGCCCTGGAGCATTACGAGCAGCAGGCAAAAGTGCTCTCCGAGGTGGCCAGCCGGCTCAACGTCGGTGAGGAAGCCGTCCTGGCCACTGTGGAAAAACTTTCCAATATTGTGAAACAACTGGAAAAAGAGCTGGAAGTCCAGAAACGCAAAGGCGCCCTCAGCCAGCTCGACCAGCTTGCCAATCAGGTCCAGATCGTCAAGGGGGTCAAGGTCGTTGCGGCGGAGGTCACGGGTACGGATAGAGAGGGTCTCAGGCAATTAGTGGACAGTTTACGACAAAAAATTGGGTCCGGGGTGGTAGCCCTGGGCATGCCGGAAAACGGCAAAGTCGCCCTAATCACCGGGGTCACCAAAGATCTCACCCCTAAAGTCCATGCTGGCAAGCTGATACAGGCGCTCGCGAAACTGGTAGGTGGCTCCGGGGGCGGAAGACCCGATTTGGCAGAGGCTGGCGGAAAGGACACATCGGCCTTAAAAAGTGCCCTTAGTTCTATCCCGTCCCTCATAGAGCCATGGCTATAATTTAGCCGTAGCGCCAGAAGCGTGTCCGACAGGGGACACTTCGCGTTCTGAACTGGAGCGCAAGGTGCTCTTACGAAGGGCATACTTCAAAGACGAGTCGGCCCTGAAACATTGGGGCTGCCCCGAACACGATTATGCTATCAACGTTGAGGAGCCTTTCCCGAGGCAAGATGGCTAAACGTACGGCATTGACGGCTTGCAAATACCTGGGAACATTCGCTTTGTGTGCAGGTTTCTCTGCGACCGGAGCGAACGCCCAGATCGCCAGGACTGTGGATTCAAGCGGACGGGAGCTATTTGTAAACGCCGATCCGCCTGCCTCCATCAAGCTGGCAGCCGCAAAGTCGCACAGAACCATCTACCTTCCCGCCGAATCCAAGTTTATGGGCGCCAGCCGTCCTGAGATGAGTATTGACCGGGACGGTGCGGAAAAGCTCGTACGCGAGGCGGCAAACCGCCACAACATGGACCCAGCATTGGTCCGTGCGGTGATCGAAACGGAATCGAACTGGAATCCAACGGCATTCTCCCGCAAGGGGGCCGGCGGATTGATGCAATTGATTCCGACGACGGCACAACGGTATGGTGCAAATGACGTGTTCAACCCGCAACAGAATATCGACGCCGGGGTTAGACATCTCAAGTGGTTGCTAGAACGATACAATGGCAACCTCGATTTGGCTCTGGCGGCGTACAATGCGGGAGAGGGGGCTGTTGATCGGGCTCACGGCATCCCTGCGTTCCGGGAAACCCGGAACTACGTGCAGAAGGTGCAGGATGCGTATTTCAGGCCTGGATCGGGTCGTCTTGAGGGCGCGTTTTCGAATCCGCGCGCAATCCATCGCGAAGTCGACTCCGACGGCCGCATCATTTTCCGCAACGACTGAAGCTAAACTGATGGAAGGCCGCGTGAAGCGGCAAAACATCAGAGGAATCATCCAGCAATTCGCTGAATGAAAGCCCGTGGGGGGCCGTAGTTTTCCATTCCAGAAAAGTAGGGCGCGCATGTTGGGGGGCGGAAAAAATTCGAACAGAAGATTCGCCCGGCTTTCGCCAGTTTTTGTGGCGGCGGGAATAGCCGGTTTGTGCCTGTGCGTGGGTGCGCCAGCGAGTTCTGGGAAAGATGCGGACACGCAGACAAAAAGAGCTGTAAAGCGCGAAGCAGCCGGCGCGCAATTTGCGCGCGCGGAAGAACAGAGAGCGCTTTTGAACAGCAGGCCGGCGGAAAAGCGCACGCTAGCAGAGTACAAGCAAGTCGTCGCCAGTTATAGACGCGTGTACCTCATTACACCGCGAGCGCCCGAAGTTGTGGATTCCCTGCTTTCCGTCGCGGAGCTTTATTCGGAGATGGGAGATCGCTTTGGACGAAGCTATTACCAGTCCGCGGTCGACGCCTACCAATTCCTCGTACACGAATACCCTACCAACAAATACTCCCAAGATGCGTTGCTGCGCATCGGCAAACTACAGAGAGATCAACTCGGGGACAGCGCGCAAGCGGCGAATACCTATGAAGATTTCTTGAAAAAGTATCCGCACTCGACGCGCAAGCGCGAGGCGCAGCAAGAACTGGCGGAGTTGGCCCTGTTGCAACACAACGAGGCGCCCTCGCCAGATGCGAACGCTCCCAATCGCGAGCAGGCTAAAGCCGAGGAGCCAGGCCCTGTGCGCGGAGGGGCGGAGGCGGCTGGACGCAGCAACGGGCAGGGCGCACCGCGCATCCGGCGAATCAGCGCGAGCGCGAATGCGGATGCGACGCGAATCACCATCGATCTCGAAGACACTGTGCAATACACCTCCGCGCGAATCGCCAATCCCGACCGCATCTTTTTCGATTTGCATGCGGCGCGCCTCACGCCCGAAGTTGCGCGGGGCAATATTGAAGTGAGTGGAAACCTGCTGACGGCTGTGCGGGTTGCGCAAAATCATTCGGGAGTAGTCCGCGTCGTGCTGGACGTGAAGGGAGTGAAAGAGTACTCGGCGACGCTGTTGAACAATCCACCACAACTGGTGATCATGCTGTACTCGGATGACCGCCACGGCGCCGCGATACGCACGGCGCGATCGAACGGCGGGCGGATGCCCGGAGCGACTGACCAGTCGCGCGAAGACGCTCGAGCGGCGACGGGCGACGACGGAAATGTGAAGGCTGTCTCTGCTAGAAATCCCGCGGTGGATCCAGGCGTGCCAACTACAAGCCTGGAGCGGAGCCAAGCGGCCGGCGGGAAGTCCTCTCGTGGAAAAAAACTGAGCGGCTCGAATGAGAAACCCGACTTGATTGAGCCCAGCGGAGCACCGCAGCCAACGCGCGACGGACAGTCGACGTTAACGAGAGCCTTGGGACTGAAGATTGGCCGCATCGTGATTGATCCCGGGCATGGCGGGCATGACACGGGGACAATCGGGCCGACCGGGTTGATGGAAAAGGATTTGTGCCTGGATGTGGCTTTACGGCTGGGGAAGATAATCCAACAGCGATTGCCGGGTGCCGATATCGTGTACACCCGCTCGGACGACACGTTTATTCCGCTCGAAGAGCGCACCAACATCGCCAATCAGACGAAGGCCGATCTGTTCATTTCGATTCACGCGAATTCGAGTCAAGATCATGGGGCGCGCGGCGTGGAGACCTATTACTTGAACATGAAGGGCTCGGCGGAAGCGATGGAAGTGGCGACCCGGGAGAACGCGTCTTCGGAGCAAGGCATCCATGACTTGGAAGATTTGGTGAAGAAAATCGCGCGAAACGAAAAGATCGACGAATCGAAAGAATTTGCGGAAGACATTCAGGATTCCCTGGCGAAACGGATGCAGAAGGCCAGTAGGAGTGTCAAAAACCGCGGCGTGCGGAAAGCGCCTTTCGTTGTGTTGATAGGCGCCGACATGCCTTCCATCCTCACGGAAATCTCGTTTCTCAGCAATCCTTCCGATGAAAAGCTGCTGAAAGAGCCGGAGTACCGGCAACGTGTCGCTGAAGGGCTATATCAGGGCGTAGCCAGCTACCTGCAGAGCATGAACAGCGTGACGCTGAATTTGCCCAGCAAGAACGGGGCGGGCCGGCAGGCAGCTGCTACCGCAGTTGAACAATCGCGGAACCAAAGGTAGTCTGGTGGTGTCTAAGCGATAGCAAGGGATGCGCCGACTACTCTTACTCGTTTTCAGTGGAACGCTATTGAGCGCGACGTCGTTGTTTGCTCAGCAAGGCCTCCTCCCGAAACAGTTCCGTAATTGGCACCTGACTACCTGCGCTGCGAAGCCGGTGCATTTTGTGTTTCAGAAGGAAGCTTGCGAGAGGGATTTCAGCTCGTGTGGGTACTCTTTCGGCGGTCAGACCATTGGAATCACTGCCGGCCGGTACCACGATCCCAGCAGCGCGTTTGAAATCTACACCAGCCGACTGAGACCGGGGATGGTACCGACAACTCTTGGGCAGGTCTCTGCGTTTGACAAAGACGGCGTCATCATTCAGGAAGGCAGCCTTGTTCTATCGTCGACTGCAAACGTCTCCAAGGAAGACCTAAGCGCGCTTGTGCAAGCTGTCGAAACCGTCAGCGAAAAAGCACCGCTTCCACCTATCCGCACATATCTGCCGGCTGTAGGGAGAATGGTCGGGTGGGAACGATACGCGCTAGGACCGGAAGCCCTACGCGGGGGCCTAACTGAACTGGGACAGACGCAGATGGCTGGACTTGTGGATGCAGCGGGCTTTTCGTCCGGCGCGGAGGCCATGTTGGCGCGGTATTCGAGCAAGGGAAGAGACAGCGGAGTATTGCTGTTGCTGGAATATCCCACGCCGCAACTGGCCGAGCAGCACATCCATCACCTGGATGAGGTGCTCCCAAAAGCGGCGAAACAAGCGGGAACTGTGATCGAACGGAAGGGTTCATTGCTTTCGATAGTGCTGTCACCGAGCTCGCCGGAGTACGCCAGGAGCCTGCGGGAAGCGGTGGATTACGAGACCCAGGTGACATGGAACGAACCGAGCCAGACAGCGACGGATCCCCCGATAACCAGCGTCATGGTGAAGATCTTCATCGGAACGGGGGTCTTTATGGTGGCGGCCGTAGTGCTGGGAATTGCCTTTGGCGGAGTTCGCGTGGTGACGAAGATTCTGTTTCCCGGAAAGGTCTTTGACCGTCCCAATCAGATGGAGATCCTTCAACTGGGCCTCAGCGGCAAACGTATCGATCCGAGCGATTTTTACTGAGATAGCGTCCTCCGCGATATAACCGGACTAATTCCCGAGCGTCTAATCTCTGCACGTCGTATTGCGCCTTTATGGAAGCGCCAAGGTGTCGTAAACTTTGTGATTGCGCCGATGAGGGCACACCCAACAATGATTGGTTTGGACAGAATGGGAAACATAAGGCCGGGAACCAAGCTTGTGCTGCTGGTTTGCGCGGGACTGTGGGCAGCTGGCTGCGGTGAGAAGACTTCCGCGGGAGGCCCTGGCGGCGGGCCGCCGGCGATGCCGGTCCAGGTACAGATTGCCCAGTCGGTGAGAATCCCGGTGACAACGGAATACTTGTCGGTGCTGAAATCCCGGCAGTCGGCGGCAATCAACCCCCAAGTCGAAGGGCAAATCACCGCAATCTTTGTGAAGTCGGGCGATTCGGTTAGCAAGGGTACGCCGCTCCTGCAAATCGATCCCATGAAGCAGGAAGCGACGCTCAGCAGCCAGGAGGCGGCACGCGCGGCGCAAGAGGCAACGCTGCGGTTGGCAAAAGTAAACCTGGATCGCGCGCAGAAACTGTATGCAGCAGGAGTGACCAGCAAGCAGGATTTGGACAACGCGCAGTCTGCCTACGATGCGGCAGAGGCGCAGCTGAAAGCGTTGTCAGACCAGGTCGAGCAGCAAAAGGTGGAGCTGCACTATTACAAGGTAAGCGCTCCCGCGGATGGAATTGTCGGGGACATTCCGGTACACGTGGGCGATCGAGTCGCCGTTACAACGATGCTGACCACAATCGACCTGCCCGGAGCGCTGGAAGCGTATATCTACATACCGGCAGATCACGCCAAGGATTTGCGGGTGGGCCTGCCGGTGCGGCTCCTTGATGAAGCAGGCAATTCTGTGTCCGACACGCGCATCACTTTTGTTTCGCCACAAGTCGAAACAGATACGCAAACCGTGCTGGCGAAAGCGGCGGTCGAGAACCCGCGGGACAAGCTGCGCATAGCGCAACAGGTGCGGGCGCAAGTGACGTGGAGCTCTCAGGAAGGACCGGTAGTCCCGGTGCTGGCGGTGCAAAGAATCAACGGACAGGCATTCGTGTTTGTGTCGGTCAACGATGGAAAAAGCACAATCGCGCGGCAGAAGATTTTGAAACTGGGCGATACGTTTGGAGATAACTATGCCGTGCTGGACGGACTGAAGCCCGGCGACCATATCATCGTTTCGGGCACGCAGTTCCTCCAGGACGGCATGCCTGTGGCGGAACAGATTTTGCACGACGCGAAACAGGGCGACGGCAAGAGCGCCGCAACTCGCTAGGTGCCGCGGGCTCAATGAACGGTTCTATCGCAATCCAAGAAAAGGCGGACCCCGGGCTTGTTCGTTGATTTCTTCATAGAACGACCGGTGTTCGCGACGGTATGCGCCCTGTTGATCATTCTTGCCGGGGCGATTTCCATTCCCACGCTGCCCATCGCGCAATTTCCAAATTTGGCGCCGCCTCAAGTCCTTGTTACCAGCGTATATATCGGAGCGAACGCGCAAACCGTGGAGTCGGCGGTCACAATACCGCTGGAGCAAGCTATCAACGGCGTGCCCGGGATGAAGTACATCACCTCGACAAGCAGCAACAGCGGGACAAGCCAGATCACCGTGACCTTCGACGTTACGCGCGATGTGGATCTTGCGTCGGTCGACGTCCAGAACCGCGTAAGTCAGGCGCTTGGCCGGTTGCCGAATGAAGTGAAAAATACCGGCGTGATCATTACCAAGCAGGCGAGCGGGTTCGTCTTTGGCGCGGGCGTTTACTCGGAAAATGGCGAATACGACAGCCTTTTCTTGAGCAACTACATCGATGTGTACGTACGGGACGCGCTCAAGCGCGTGCCGGGTGTGAATGATGCATTCATTTTCGGCGAGCGGAAATACGCGATGCGCGTGTGGCTCGATCCAGCGAGGATGGCGCAGCGTGGCTTGACGGCGACAAATGTGATCAGCGCGCTCGAAGAACAAAACGTGCAGGTAGCCGCCGGACAGATCGGACAGCCGCCTAATGCAGGCGAGCAGGCGTTTCAGATCAGCGTGAGAGCCGTAGGCCGACTGACGAGTCCAACGGAGTTCGAGAATATTATTTTGAAGACCGGGGCGGACGGGACCCTGGTGCGTGTGAAGGACGTCGGGCGGGCGGAGCTGGGAGCGGAGAATTACGATGTGCGGGTGCGCTTCAACGGTCACGACGCCATCGGCTTCGGAGTCACGCAGCTTCCCGGAGCAAATGCTCTGGACGTGGACCGGGCCGCGAAAGCCGAATTGTTGAAGCTTTCGAAAAGCTTTCCTCCGGGATTGAAATACGCCGTGGCGTTTGATTCGACTACAGTGATCGGGGAATCGATCCAGGACGTGCTCATCACTCTCGTGGAAGCGATTCTCCTGGTGATTGCCGTGATTTACGTGTTTTTGCAGGACTGGAGGAGCACGCTCATCCCGGCCGTAACCATCCCCGTGTCGCTGATCGGCACTTTCGTTTTCATCAAGCTGCTGGGATTTTCGATCAATACGCTGACGCTCTTCGGAATTACGCTGGCGACGGGCTTGGTGGTGGACGACGCCATCGTCGTGATCGAGAACGTGGAACGGCACATCATGGAAGGCCTGACGGAGCCGCACAACGCGGCATCCGTGGCCATGAAAGAAGTGGCTGGGGCTGTGGTCGCAACGTCTCTGGTGTTGGTCGCCGTGTTCGTGCCGGTGGCGCTCTTTCCGGGAACGACAGGAATTCTTTTCCGGCAATTCGCATTGACCATTGCGTTTTCCGTCTCGATTTCGGCTTTCAATGCCCTGACGTTAACGCCCGCTCTTTCCGCGATTTTGCTCGGGCACCACCGTGACCGCGCCGAAGGAAGAGTATTTCATGCATTCAATCGAATGGTGACTGGCGGTACGAATTTGTACCGCAATGCGGTGCGGCATGTCATCGGCTGGCGCCTTGCGGCCCTGGTAGTGTTTATTGCGGCTCTGGGTCTGACTTACTGGATTTATAACAAGGTGCCGCGCGCATTCATCCCGGAAGACGACCAGGGCTACATCATCATCGCCGTGCAAGCTCCCCAAGGCGCATCGTTGCAGTACACAACAGATATTTGCGGCAAAGTCGAGGAGGCACTTTCGCACATTCCCGAGATTGCAGGCGCTTTCTCGCTGCCCGGTTTCAGCCAATTTGGCGCGGCGCCGAACCGGGCAGTGGTTTTCAGCAGCCTGAAGCCTTTCGCGGAGCGCAAAGGCGAAGAACATTCCGCTGCGGCAGTAATCCAGCGATTGCGAAAGCAACTGTTCGCAATCCAGGGAGCACTGGTGATTCCCTTCAATCCGCCCGCCGTGCAGGGGTTGGGACAATTCGGCGGATTTCAGTATGAGCTGGAAGACCAGGGACGGAATACCCTGCAAACAATCGCGGCCACGGCGAACAGTCTGGTGGCACAAGGAAACGCGACGAAAGACCTCGTGGGCCTGTTCACGAGTTTTACCGCTAACGATCCGCAATACCTGGTGCGAATCGACCGGGAAAAAGCGAAGAGTCTTCAAGTGCCGTTGAATCAGGTGACGGATGCGTTGCAGATATACATGGGCTCGGAGTACGTGAACGATTTCGATTTCAACAACCGATCGTACCGCGTGTATGTGCAGGCAGACAGCAAGTACCGGTCGGCGCCAAAGGACATCCGGCAATATTATTTGCGTTCGGATACGGGAAGGATGATTCCGCTGGATAACCTGGTGAGCGTAGAGCCCACGGCGAGTGCGCAGGTCATCAGCCACTACAACCTGTTCCGCTCGGCGGAAATCGATGGTTCCGCGGCGCCGGGACACAGCTCCGGCGAAGGCATTGAGGCGATGGAAGCGTTGTCCAAGAAGGTGCTCCCCCAAGGGATGACATTCGAATGGAGCGGGCTCTCGCTGGAAGAGATTCAATCGGGAGGCAAAGCACTGATTCTCTTCGGACTGGGACTGGTGGTGGTGTACCTCACACTCGCTGCACAGTATGAAAGTTTCGTGCTGCCGTTCATCGTCTTGATGGCCGTGCCGATCGCAATATTGGGAGCAATCGGCGCACAGTGGCTGCGAGGACTGCAGAATGACGTCTATTGCCAGATCGGGTTGGTGATGTTAATTGGACTTGCGAGCAAGAATGCGATCTTGATCGTGGAATTCGCGGAGCAACTGCGCGGGCATGGGATGAGCATTGTGGAGGCAGCCATTGAAGCCGCACGGATCCGCTTGCGGCCGATTCTCATGACTTCATTTGCATTCATTCTAGGAGTCCTGCCGCTTGTGTTTGCGCGCGGAGCGGGTCGGGCGGGCCGAATCTCCGTGGGAACGACTGTGTTCGGTGGAATGATCGCCGCGACCACGCTCAACCTTCTGTTTATTCCGGTGCTCTACGTGATCGTGAAAAGCATATTCCCCGGTGGAAAACCAAAGACCGCCCCTGCCGGGCATTAATCCCCTTTCCTGACTGCACATTCCACTTGTGAATTGTCGAGAACCGCTAGAACAGAGGCGGCGTCATTGTTTCTTGAGAAGACACACGCCTGACCAGGGACGGTCACGGCGGGATTTCTCGGATTCGGGAATGAGTGCAATCAGTCGCATGAAAAGAGATAGGCGCTTGAGTCGCGCGGCGTTCTTGAGCAGGGAGCGCACGTCCACGGGCTTCCAGCCGCAAGGTAAGAAAAAGTCCGGACCTTCCCGAGGAGCAAACTTAAATGGTGCGGCGCGATCAAGCTGGGTGGCCATTTTCTTTGCAAGCATGCGAAGCAGGCCGGGCGAGGCGATATCCAAAATCCAGGATTGAAAGCTGGGCGGAGCGGCGAGGTCTTTTGCCAGGCCGGCGACATCTTCGGGAGTCAAATAAATGAGCAGGCCTTCGCTGATGATCAGCACTCTGGAGCACCTGGCACCCAGTTGAGTGAAGAGGTCGCGGCGCGCCGGGGCGTTGGAGAGGTCCAGACGGATTCGCTCGAGGGCGCAGGAGGGTTTCTCGTTGCGAAGGATTTCCTCCTTGTAAGCGAGGATTTCGGGGAGATCCACTTCGATCCAATGAAGTGAAGGCGGGAATTGCATTCGGTAGGGGCGTGCGTCGAGACCGGCGGCGAGGTTGATGACCATTTCGACGCCGCGCTGGATCTGCTCGTTGATGAAATCGTCGAAAAGGCAAGTGCGCGTGATCATGCTCCAAGCGCTGTCGCGACCCAAGGGCATGGACTTGGCGATTTGTTCGCCGCGCTCCCCGGCTAGGCGCCGCGCGAAGGGATCGCGGAAATGCGCATCGAGGCGCTCGGTTTCGCGTGCGCGATAGACGGCGACCCAACGCGCGGTGTCTGAAACGTTGCGAATCAACGGTTCGGGAGGGGATTTCGCGGAGGAACTAGGTGGCGCCTGGGGCTCGCTCAATGATGTGCCTCGAGGTGGTGCGATGGACTAACGAGTGGAAGTTTAGCGGTTGAAACGCCAGGGCACAACTGACGAGATTTTTACGCGGCACCGAGAGCAAGACTTGGCGAACACCGATCACGCTACAACGATGGGTGTTACAGGGGCAATGCAGCATTCGAGGAGCAGAGGTCGTATATAATCCCGGCAATCATACGAGAACAGTGCGGAGGCGGGCGGAGGGCAGAATTGATCGCGGAAAGAAGGACACCGTGAACTTTGAATTCAGCGAGAAGACCAAGGATCTGCAACGCCGGCTGCAGGATTTCATGGACGAGAACATTTACCCAAATGAACTGCGGTTTCGGGATGAAATTGCGCGCGACCGCTGGCGGCCGACACGACTCATCGAAGAGCTGAAACCAAGAGCGCGCCGCCAAGGACTGTGGAACCTGTTTCTGCCTGATCATGAGAGTGGCGCGGGGCTGACCAATTTCGAATACGCACCATTGTGCGAGATCATGGGCCGCAGCGCGCTGGCTCCCGAAGTCTTCAATTGCTCGGCTCCGGATACGGGAAACATGGAGGTGCTGGCGCGCTACGGAACGCCGGAGCAAAAAGAGAAGTGGCTGAAGCCGCTTCTGGACGGCGAAATCAGGTCGTGTGTTGCCATGACAGAGCCCGAGGTGGCTTCCTCGGATGCGACAAATATCCGTGCCAGCATTGTGCGAGATGACGAGGGGTACGTCCTTAATGGCCGAAAATGGTGGGCGTCCGGAGCGGGAGATCCACGGTGCAAAATCGCTATTTTCATGGGAAAAACGGATGCATCGGCTCCGGCGCACAGACAGCAGTCCATGATTTTGGTGCCCCTGGACTCGCCCGGAGTGCGAATCGTGCGGCTGCTGGACGTATTCGGGTATGACCATGCGCCCCACGGACACGCGGAAATCGCATTCGAAAACGTTCGAGTGCCTTTAACCAACATGCTGCTCGGCGAAGGACGTGGATTCGAAATCGCCCAGGGGCGGCTTGGACCGGGAAGGATTCATCACTGCATGAGGTGCATCGGCGTGGCCGAACGAGCGCTGGAAACGATGTGCAAGCGAGTGCAGGCACGCGTAGCGTTTGGAAAAGCGCTGGCGGAACAGGGGACGATACGCGCCGACATCGCCGCGTCGCGCATGGAGATCGAGCAGGCCCGGCTGCTGACGCTGAAAGCGGCCCACATGATGGACACCGTCGGGAATAAGGAAGCGCGAGCGGAGATCGCGATGATCAAAGTGGTCGCCCCAAACGTGGCGCTCCGGGTTCTTGATCGCGCTATCCAGGCCCACGGAGCTGCCGGAGTTTCTGGGGACACGTTTCTGGCGAGCGCATGGGCGAACGCGCGGACTTTGCGGTTGGCCGACGGCCCGGATGAAGTGCACACGGAATCAATCGCGAAATGGGAACTAAGAAAGTGGGGTAAAGCGCGTACGTCAACGCGCTCGGATTAGCCCCAAGACGGGATGTTGAGTTTATAGAGGTGTTCTGGAGGCTCTTGTGTCGGCAGTCAGCGTGGAGACGCCGGATTTACTGAAACAGTATGTAGGAAGAGAAATCGGCGTGAGCGATTGGTTTGTCGTAACACCAGAACGCATCAGGCAATTCGCGGAAGCCACCGAAGACCGGCAATGGATCCATCTTGACGAGGCCCGTTCACAGAAACAATCTCCTTTCGGCACGACGATAGCGCACGGCTTTTTAACGTTATCGCTCGTCAGCAAATTCATGAAGGAAGTCCTTCAGATCCGGAGTGGGGTGGGAATGGCTGTGAACTACGGACTTAACCGCGTTCGCTTCCCCTCCCCGGTGCGTGCCGGTTCCAGAATCCGAGCGCGATTCACACTCGCGGAACTCAAAGAAGCTCCCGCGGCGACGGAGAGTACATTTTCGGTGACGATTGAGAATGAAGGCAGCGATAAGCCTTGCTGCGTTGCGGAATGGATTGTACGTTACTACCGGTAGATAGCACCTTCAGCCGCCTGATCAAGCGCCAGAAAGCACCTTCCAGTTCCGGGCAACCCTCCGATTTCTTCTGCCTCCAGCAATGCCGCAATGCAAAGCATTGGAAGGAAAGGGCCGGGATGAATGGCTGGAATCAAATCTCGCCGGTTTCCGCGGTCCGCTGGGCTGCACGCAGAAGAATCTTGATCAGCAGCGGCATACTGGCGAACCGCTCATCATGAGTAAGTCCCTGGGAATAGCGGAAATAGATCTGCTGGACAATAACGGCGATTTTGAAACGCGCGAAAGTCACATAGAAAGCCATATTGGAAACTTCGCGGCCGGTTTTTTGCGCATATCGCTGGACCAGTTGGGCGCGTGTCAGGCTGCCTGGAAAGGTCGTAGGGCCCCAGCGGGTTGCGAGCAGCTCTGGAGGATCGTTGGCCTCGACCCAATAGGCAAGGGCGGAACCCAAATCAGTGAGCGGATCGCCGATCGTGCACATTTCCCAATCCAAGACGCCGATTAGCCTGGTGAGATCCTCAGGATCCAGCACGACGTTGTCGTACTTGTAATCGTTGTGGATGAGCGCGGCGCCGGTGAACTGAGGGATGTGCTGCTGAATCCAACTGGAGAGTGCGTCAACTTCCGGAATATCGTGCGTCTTGGAGCCATGGTAGCGCTCAATCCAGCCGAGCACCTGTCGCTGGAGATATCCAAGCGGCTTGCCCAAATCGGCGAGGCCGATCTCGTTGTAATCGAGACTGTGGAGAGCGGCGAGATTATCCAGAAACGATTCGCTGACGCGCCTTGCCACTTCCGGAGAAAAGTCCAACCCCGGCGGGACGTCCTTCCGCAGGATGACGCCATGAATGGGGTCCATTAAATAAAATGGAGCGCCAAGGACGCCAGCGTCCTCGCAAAAAAGAAGGACGTGCGGGGCCGGAGGATAATGGGCGTGAAGCTTGGAGAGCACTCGAAACTCACGCCCCATGTCATGAGCCGACTTGACCTTGCTCCCGAATGGAGGACGACGGAGAACCATTTCGCGTGCACCGAGTTGGATGGAATAGGTGAGATTCGAATGGCCGCTTGGATATTGGCGGACGATCAGCGGACCCGAATGGTCCGGGAAGTGATCGCGAAGAAATGGTTCGAGCTTCGCGAGGTCGAGTTCCTCTCCCGGCCGAATGGCTGTCGTTTGATTTGCCGGGGCTGCCATTTGGCTACAGCCTCCTTCCTCCTACCGATAGGTCAGCAATGAGGGATCGTCCAGATGCTGGAACGAATTGAAGGTGCTCAGCGTGAAACGATCCGCGCTAAACAAGAATTCCGCATAGGAGCAGTTGCGAGGCATCCAGGCAAGTTGCAGCGTGGCTTGCGGCGATAGACGAAGGGCGCGCTGGACCGCAACGGCCACAGGGCCGCCGGAGGTAAAGACAGCGCAGGTTTCGCTTTTGCCTGCCGTGGAGAGAAATTGTGAAAGGCCGCGATTGACGCGGGCGATGAACGTTTCCCACGATTCGACGCCCTCGACGGCAAGCTCTCCTGCGACCCACATCGTCACGACGGCTTCGAAGAGTTTTTGGAAACTTCTGTGGCGCTGGGGAGGACTGTTGGCGTTCCGCACCGCGGTTTCGAGATCGCGAATGCGGGAGTCTTGTTCGCAAAGGTGGGGGAGACATTTTTCCACCACGACATCACCTTGAAATTCGTCAAACTCCTCAAGCACTACCGGCGTCGGAAAATTCAGGCCGTTTTTGGCATAGGTTTCGCGCACGATCTTTTCGGTGTGCCGATGGCGGACGCGCGGCCCTGTGCATACACGATCGAAATGGAGTTTGTGGCGAGCCCAATACTCCCCCAGAGTACGTGCTTGTACCTCACCCGTGGAGGAAAGCCTGTCATAATCTGCCGCGAGAAAAGAAGCTTGCGCGTGCCGAACAAGAAAAATCCGTCCCATGCGTCTCCCGAGAAAACCGCGAGTCTTGAACTGGTAGAGTTAAGTCAGCTGAAGGCCGCACTCGTGAATCGGAGGCAATCCTCCAAGGGCTAGGCACTGGCGCTCTGTTCCTTGTTGAACTCGGCGAACTTCCCGCCCTCTTGAGCCAGCCGCTTTAAGAGCGGAGCCGGCTCCCAAAGTTCGCCGTGCTGTTTATGAAACTCACTGACGCGGTCGAAGACATTCTTCAAACCGATGGAGTCGGCATACCACATTGGTCCGCCACGATAAGCAGGGAAGCCGTAGCCGTTCAGGTAAATGATGTCGATATCGACCGCGCGCAATGCGAATCCTTCCTCAAGTATGCGTGCGCCTTCGTTCACGAGAGCGTAAACACAGCGATCCACGATTTCTTCCCTTGAGATTTGACGCTGGCCAACGCCGGCTTCCGCTGCCCATTTGCGGACCAACTGAGTGACTTCCGGATCGGCAATGGAACGCCGGTTTTCGTCGTACTTGTACCATCCAGCGCCTGTTTTCTGGCCGTAGCGTCCCATCTCACAGAGGCGGTCTCCGGCAAAGGCGTGACGAATGCCCGGTTTTTCAAGATGACGATATTCCTTGCGGATTCTCCAGCCGACATCGAGGCCTGCAAGATCTCCGACGGCAAGCGGACCCATGGCCATGCCGAATTCGTAAAGCGCCGAATCAACAGCTTCGACGCTGGCACCCTCTTCTAGAAGGAAGACGGACTCCCGGACATAGGGGTGAAACATGCGGTTGCCAACAAATCCCCGGCAGTTGCCGACCAGAACGCCGACCTTGCCCAGCTTCTTCGAGAGCTGCATGCAGGTGGCGATGACTTCCCTGGCGGTAACTTTGCCGCGGACAATTTCGAGAAGGCGCATCACATTTGCCGGACTGAAGAAATGAGTGCCGATGACGCTTTGCGGGCGGGAGGTCGCTGAGGCAATCTCGTCGATGTTCAAGGTGGAAGTATTGCTAGCGAGAATGGCGCCAGGCTTGCACACCCGATCCAGTTCCGCGAAGACTTCTTTCTTGAGTGCCATGCCTTCAAAGACGGCTTCGACGACCATGTCCGCATTTGCGAACGAATCGTAGGAGAGCGTTGGTTGAATGAGTCTCAATCGTTCGTCCACGAAAGCCTGGGAGAATCGGCCTCGCTTGACGGATGACGCGTAATTCTTCTGAATGTTTGCGACTCCTTTGTCGAGAGCAAGCTGATCGGCCTCTTTCAAAACTACAGGGATTCCCGCATTCGCGAAAACCATTGCGATGCCGCCGCCCATCGTTCCGGCGCCGACAACCGCGACCGTGGCAACAGGGATGATTGGTGTGTCCTTGGGAATATCGGGAATTTTTGCGACTTCGCGCTCTCCAAAGAAAACGTGAATGAGCGCTTTCGATTGATCCGAGAAGAGACAGTCCATGAAGAGCTTGCGCTCGAATTTGCAGCCCTCTTCGAAGGAAAGTTTGGTGGCGGCCTCAACCGCATCGATGGCGGCGAGCGGCGCGAGCATCCCTCGCTGTTTCTTGCGGGCGTTTTCACGCGCGGCAGCAAATATTGGTGCGTTTTGACCGGCGGAGCCGAGCTTTTCATTGCGCTCGCGCGTTTTGCGCACGGGCTTGCCCGCGACTTCGCGTGCAAACGCCACAGCGCCAGCAAGCAAATCGCCTTTGATCAACTGATCGACGATGCCGCACTGCAGTGCTTCTTCGGCCTTAATTGGATTGCCGTTGGCACACATATCGACCGCTTTGGCCGCGCCGGCAAGCCGTGGCAGCCGTTGCGTGCCCGCCGCGCCTGGGATAATGCCAAGTTTTACCTCCGGCTGGCCGACTTGCGCGCCAGGAGCCGCGACACGGTAATGGCCAGCCATGGCCAGTTCAAGCCCTCCGCCGAAGGCGCCGCCATGAATGGCCATTACAACGGGCTTACTGCAATCTTCGATTTTCAGCAGGAGCGAAGGCAGTTCCAATCCGCCGCTGGACTTGCCAGACGTGATTTTCCCAAATTCCTTGATGTCGGCGCCGGCGACAAATGTCTTACCGCCGCCAATGAGCACGGCAGCTTTGACGGTTGCATCTTCCACGATCCGCTCGATGGCTTCGGCAATGCCTTCTGGAACGCCGGGGCTCAGCGCGTTCACTGGAGGATTGTTGATGGTGATGACGGCGATTTCCGAGTCTCTTGAAAATTGAACAAGGTCGTTCATAGTGACCGCACTTTCTTCATTGTCACATTTCCAAAACAAGCACGAATCAGTTCGTCCGCACCAGACCGGGCCAAAATTAGCTAAGCCCTACACATAACGCTGCTCACTTACGATCCGCAAATTCAGGGCGGATCGTGTCCTGTCCACCCCAATATTTCTTGCGCAGTTCCCTTTTCAAGATTTTCCCCGTGCCTGTTTTCGGCAGGCTCGCGAAAAATTCAACCGATCGGGGAGCCTTATAATGCGCAATGCGAGCGCGGCAGAATTCGAGCAATTCTGCCTCCGTGACTTGAGCACCAGGCTTCAGCACCACCAAAGCCTTCGGAACCTCTCCCCATTTGGCATCCGGCACGGCGACGACAGCGACTTCGTACACGTCAGCGTGAGCCAAAAGTGTCTTCTCCACTTCCAGCGACGAGATATTCTCGCCCCCGCTTACGATGATCTCCTTCTTGCGATCGACAACGAGGAGGTAGCTGTCTTCATCAATGGTGGCCATATCGCCCGTATGAAACCATCCTCCGCGCATGGCTTCAGCAGTGGCCTGCGGCTGGCCCCAATAGCCCTCCATCACCACGTCGCTGCGAACAACCACTTCCCCGACGCTTTTCCCATCGTGCGGCACATCTTTGTCGTTCGCGTCCACAACACGAAGCTCGACGCCCGCCATTGCGAAACCTGTCATGGCCTGGCCGATGTATTTTTGCTCGCCTTGCCAATCGAGCCCGTGCTTTTCGCGGGAAATGGAAAGTACGGGCGAGGTTTCCGTGAGGCCGTAGCCGGAACGACAGGAAGCGCCGAGTTTTTCCTCGGCTTCGCGGACGAGAGTCGGGGAGGCTGCCGCACCGCCGATATTTATGATGCGCAGACTGCTCAAATCGTGTTTGGTGCGCTCGGGGCAGTTGACAAGTGCGGTGGCCATGGCCGGGACGAGACACATCGCCCGCACGCGCTCCTGCTCGATGAGGCGGAAAACTTGAGCGGTCTCGAAGCGTTTTAGCATGACATGCTTTCCACCGATCAGTGCCAAGATGTGCGGCGTCCCCCAGCCATTCGCATGAAAGAGCGGGATGGTGTGCAATTGAACGCCATCCGCTGTCGGATCGTCCGTGAGGCAAGTGTAGAGAGCGTGGAGGTAGGTATTGCGATGCGTGAGCATGACGCCCTTGGGATTGGCACTCGTGCCGCTGGTATAGAAAAGTTCGGCTACGGCGTTTTCATCCACTTCCATAATGTCTGTGCGGTAAGGGGAAGCAGCAGCGAGCATGTCGTCGTAATTGGCTGGTGCGAGCCAATTGGCCTGAGGCGGGCCGTCGAGAAGGCAGAAATTCTCGATGGTGGAAACGCTTTGTCGAAACGAATCCACGATGGGAAGAAACTCTTTCTCGAGGAAAAGTATTTTTGCGCCTGCGTCGTTCAAAATGAACGCGAGCTCGTTAGTGGCCAGGCGGATGTTGAGGGGGAGCAGGACAGCCCCGGCATCGAGAACGCCGTAATAGGCCTCCAACAGACGGTGACAGTTCAAGCTGAGGAAGGCGACGCGATCGCCCGGCTTTACGCCCATCGCGCGCAGAGCGCCCGCGAGGCGTGCGGCGCGTTCGGCAAATTGCGCGTAGGTGAAACGAAGATCGCCGCACACCACCGCAGTCCTGCGCGGATATTGTTGCTCGGCGTAACGCAGACAACGAAGAGGCGTAAGCGGGATATTCATGATTTTCGCAGCGCCGTTTAGGCGGTCTGTCCTCCATCGACAACCAGAACGTGGCCGGTGACGTAATTGGAAGCGTCGGAAGAAAGAAAAACTGCCGCGCCTTTCAGGTCGTCGTCATTGCCGAATCGTCGAAGCGGAATCTTGCTCAAGAAAGTTTCCTTGTTTCGTTCTATCACGACCTGGGACATGTTTGTGGGAAACCAACCCGGTGCGATGGAGTTGACCTGAATGTTGTGAATTCCCCATTTGCAGGCCAGGTCTTTTGTGAAAGAGATGACTCCACCCTTGCTGGCGTGATAACCGATGGCCTGAAACTCCGGCGGGGCGCCGCGCAACCCCGCAACGGAAGCAATGTTGATAATTTTTCCGCGGCGTTGGACCACCATGAGCTTTCCGACGGCTTGCGAGAAGAGAAACGTGCCCGTGAGGTTTGTTTCGATCACTTTGTTCCAGTGCTCCAGTCGCATTTCCTCAACAGGAGCGCCCCAGGAGGTTCCTGCATTGTTGATGAGAATATCTATTCGCCCGAATTCCGAAGTGGCGGCGGCGACGACGGCTTGAACATCGGCGGGATTCTTTACGTCGCAGCCAAGAGCGAGAGTTCTGCCTCCGAACTGCTTCAATTCCGCCGCGGCCTGCTCGCAGCGCTCCTTCTTGCGTGCACATAGGACGAGATGGGCGCCCATTTCCGCGAGCCCTTCCGCCATTTGCCGGCCTAGACCGATGGAGCCACCCGTGATGATGGCAACTCGTCCGGTGAGATCAAAAAGTTGTCGAACGTTCATAGCCGAGACTCACCCTTCAACATGCTGCAAATCTATCGAAGGTTTCCTATCTCCTCTGCGCGAGTACCAGAAGGCGCGTCTTGGAAAATACTAGAAGCCGCAGTGAACGCCAAGCAGGAATTCGCATTTCGAGGCGCCTAAACTAAATTGTCTGACTCTGGGCGTCTAGTCAGGGGCAGCAGGAGCAGCCTTAAGCGGTTCGCGGACAAAGCTTCGGCCGTGGCGTTCCGTGCCCAGAAGCAGCAGGATGCTGAGCGTTAAGATGGTGACGACCTCAAATCCGGCGATAGCCCATTGGTAGCCAACGCGGTCGCGCAATGCATACTGGATGGAATTCGTGGGCGATGCCAGAAGGATACCCAATTGGTAGGTAAGGCCCGGCATCAATCCACGCGTTGCGTCCGCCGATAATTCATTCAGGTGAACTGGAATCACACCCCAGGCGCCCTGCACGCCCGCCTGCATGAAGAACGAAGCGATCACCAAGACGGCCAGGCTTCCCCCAAACGCCCAAAGCGGGATAACGACAAGAGAAAGCCCCAAAGCAGCGATCATACTCTTGCGGCGGCCGGCAACCTGCGAGATGTGGCCAAAGATGATCGCTCCGACGACGGCGCCAATGTTGTAAACGATGGCGATGTTGGCCCGGACAGCCGCGGAGGCGCGATGGACCTCCTGTAGAAAGTCGGGATACAAATCCTGGGTGCCGTGAGAGAGAAACATCATGAAGGTCATAAGCGCGACGAGGTACAGAAAGCGCTTCCACTCGCGAGCGGCGATGCGAAGGACTTGGCCGGTGCTTGCGGCGCGATGCTGCCTCCAGGCTTCTGACTCGGGGACTTTGGTGCGGATATAAAGCGCAAGCAGGGCGGGCAACGCGCCAATCCAAAACATGGGGCGCCAACCCCAAACCGGGAGAAGGAAGCGCGCCGCGAGTGCGGCAAGCAGGTAGCCGATGGAGTAGCCACTCTGCAGAATGCCGCTGAGGATTCCCCGCCATCGTACAGGAGCGGCTTCCATCGCGAGCGAAGCGCCGACGCCCCACTCGCCTCCCATCCCGATGCCGAATAGAGCTCTCATGACAAGGAAAAAAGTGAAATTCGGCGAGAAACCGCATAAGAGCTCGATGATTGAAAAATAAATCACGTTGGCCATGAGAGGAATGCGACGGCCGTAGCGGTCGGCGAGCAGGCCGAAAAGCAGAGCGCCGACGGGGCGCATGGCCAGGGTGGCTGTCAGCGTGCGCACAATTTCACTCTTGGAAACGCCGAATTGATGAGCGAGTGTGTCAATCAGAAATACGACTACAAAAAAGTCGAAGGCGTCAAGCGTCCACCCAAAGAAACCCGCGAGAACGGCGTGTCGTGCGTTTGATTTTGGGTTTGTAACCGGATCTGTTATTTGCACGCGATGAGCCTTTGCTCCGACACTCCTGACGGCCTCTCATTGTAGCCAAGGTCCGGACGGTTTCCTTGCCTTGAACAGTCGCACGCCTTGACGCTACGGTGGGAGGGGTTGACCACGGGTTTCGGCTCCAAAGGGTATCAGCACAAGTCCGAGCGCGAACGCCAGAGCAGTCATAGCCACTGGAATTCCGAGTGAACCGAAGCGCTGAACGCCGTTTCCAACAAGGAATGTGATGGCCGCGCCCCCGAACCGCGCAAAGGAAGTGCTAAAGGCGAAGGCACTCGCGCGGCACTCCGTGGGGTATTGCTCCGGCAACCAAAGAGTGTAGACCGCAAAGTTGGCGCCGCCGAAGCCGAGAAAAAACAGGCATACAAAAAACCATGGAAGCGCGGCCGGGCCAAGATAAAAAACCTTGCCGAAGGTGAAGGCGATGAAGACCATCATCAGTGCGAAGTAAAAACCCATCGCGCCGCGACGCCCGAGCCGCTCCGCGAGCCAGGGCATTGCCAGACATCCTAAAATTGTTGCAAAGGCTACAAGCATCGTGGCCCATGAAGCAAGCTGCGCTGCCTCTTGAGCGGTGCGGCTCGCGGCTTCCGCAAGCGAAGTTACCGCAACCGGTACATAGACGGTTCCCGCCCAAAGCCCGGCAATCGAGGCAAGCATGAAGCAGGAATTCAGAATCGTGCGCCGGCGCAATGAGAGCGAAAAAAGAACCGCGAAAGGACGGTGAATTCTCCAGGAGCGCACGACCGCCACTTTACTGGACCAACGGTCGGGCTCCGCGACCCCATGCCGCACCCAGGCAAGGAGTAGCGCTGGCAAACCTCCGACGGCAAACATGGCCCGCCAGCCGAAGCGGCTGCCGATGGCGTAGTTAGCGATCGCGGCCAGGAAAATGCCCACGTAGTAGCCGGTATGCATGTAGCCGGCGCCGGCCCTGCGACGGTTTTCCGGCCACTCCTCCGCGACGAACGTCCCGCCCATGGCCCACTCTCCGCCGATTCCAATGCCAGCGAGAAAACGCAGTATCGCCAACTCCCAGACGTTGGTGGCGAGCGCGCTGAGAAAAGTAAAGACCGAGTACCACGCGATGCTAAGCATTAGGACGCGAACACGGCCGAACTTATCGGCAAGCGGTCCCCAGAGGAAGGCGAGTCCCCACCCCAGCAGGAACAACGCAAACAGCAAACCACCGTAGTAGCCGATGTTGCCCTTTGTGGCGGCGATGCCGGAGCGAGGGAGGAGTTCCCGAAGCGATGGCAAAAGAACGAGGGCATAGATGAAAGAATCCATTCCGTCGAGAGTCCAGCCGCCCCAGGCGGCCCAAAATCCCCGAATTTGATTTCTGGTAAGTGGAACGAGGGAAGAATTAGAGCCGTTCGAAGCCGCGGGACGCATCGTGGGAGGGACTATACCAAAAGAGCTAATCGGATAGGCCGGAAGTAAAAAAATTGCTCCTTTGAATGCAATTTCACAGAAACGGGCGGTGAGGTACACTTCCTGATTCTCAGCGGACAGAAAGCTGGGCACGCATGGATACGGTAAGGCGTAGCGATTCACCGAAGGTTGCAGCTCTGGGATCCCGAATCGAGGAGGCTGCCGGTTGATCATTCGAGTTTTCGAGGATGGAAACGCATTAGCCAAAGCAGCGGCGGCGGACGCAGCGGCAATCCTTCGAAGGGCCATCAGCGAATCCGGATCAGTGCGTGTCGTCGCGGCGACTGGCTCTTCCCAGATTCAATTCCTGGAGTCGCTTACAGAATTGCCTGGGATCGACTGGCAAAAGGTAGAGTTGTTTCAGCTGGATGAATACATTGGTTTGTCGATGACCCACCCGGCCAGCTTTACGAAATATCTTCAAGAGCGCCTGGTCAGCAAGAAAGGGATACCTCGCTATCATGCATTGAATGGCGCAGCCGACCCTGCGGAAGTAGCTAGAGCGGCCGGGGAAGCCTTACTTGAGGCTCCCCTTGACGTCGCGTTTGTGGGGATCGGGGAAAACGGACACCTGGCGTTCAACGACCCTCCAGCGGACTTCGAAACACGCGAGCCCTACATCATCGTCGCCCTGGATGACCATTGCCGGCGGCAACAGACAGGCGAAGGATGGTTCGCGAATCTCTCTGAAGTGCCGAAGCAAGCGATCTCCATGTCCATCAACCAGATCCTTACAGCGAAAAATATAATTGCGGTTGTGCCGGAAGCGCGTAAAGCCGAGGCCGTCAGGAATTGTTTTGAGGGCCACATCGGTTTTATGAGGCCTGCGTCTGCACTGCGCACGCATCCAAACGCGACCGTCTACCTGGACAAGCTATCAGCGGCTCTGTTGAGCGCAAGGACACTCTCCTCCCTGGCTGCGGGCGCGTGAGAAATGTCAGGCAATCCTTCCCGGCCTGAGCTTGCTTCCACATGAATGATCCCGCACAGACCACAACAAATCCACCAAGCCTGAAAGGTGAGCGCAAGATCTCCGGGCTCCGATGGTGGATTGGCGGGCTGCTGTTCGCCTCGACGGTGATTAACTACATCGATCGCCAAACACTCTCTCTGCTCGCACCCTTTCTGAAACGCGACTACCACTGGACGAACACGGACTACGCCAATCTGGTCGTAGCGTTCCGCGTAGCCTATTCCATAGGCCAGACCCTCAACGGCAGGCTCATGGATCGCATCGGGACCAAGCGCGGCCTCACGCTGACCGTCCTCTGGTATTCGATTGTTTCCGTGCTCACGCCTCTCGCCAGGGGCCTCTACACGTTTATGGGTTTTCGTTTTTTTCTCGGCGCCGGAGAATCCGGCAATTGGCCCGGTGCAACCAAAGCAGTCTCGGAGTGGTTTCCAAAGCATGAGCGCGGGCTGGCCACCGCGCTGTTCGACAGCGGCTCTTCGATTGGCGGCGCAGTGGCGCCGTTTTTCGTCCTCGCCCTTTACTTTCGATGGGGGCTGGGCCCGGCGTTCGTTGTTCCGGGGCTGCTCGGATTTCTGTGGTTGATCGCATGGCGCCAGCTTTATCATCTGCCCCAGGACCACCCTCGCATCAGCATCGCCGAGCGCCAACTAATTCTCAAAGACCACGCGGAAGACGAATCACCCGCAAGCGCCCGCCCGCGCTGGCGGGATCTCCTTAAGCTTCCGCAGACCTGGGGCACAATTATTGCGAAAACTTTTACGGACCCGGTGTTCTTCTTTATCGCGGATTGGTTCCCAATTTATTTGGTTGCGAAAGGCATCGCGCTCAAGTCTGGCTTAATAGCTGTCTGGATTCCCTTCGTGGCGGCCGATCTCGGGAATTTCTTCAGTGGCTGGCTTTCCGGTTTGTTGATAAAGCGTGGCTGGCCCCTCGGAAAAGCACGTAAGGCGTTAGTGGTCTTCGGGGGAGTCGGTGTAACGTTGCTCATTCCCACAATCTTCACTGTGAACCTCACGTGGCTCACTCTCCTTTTCGGGCTTGCCACATTTTCTTACGCATCTTTCACGACAATCGCCAACGTGCTACCTTCAGACCTTTACAAAAACGAATCGGTAGCCACGGTCAGCGGCATGAGCGGCACCGGCGCGGCCGCCGGAGCAATCGTGGTTTTCGAATTGGCCGGGCATCTTTCCGATGCGCGCATTGCAACCGGGACGCACGTGTTTGACCCGCTGATGGTTATTGCCGGTCTCATTCCTTTGATGGGGATGATTCTCGTGCTGCTGCTGGTTCGCAATACGCGGGCCACAGAACAAGAATTGGTCCGCCGGATTTGAACCTCGAGATTCTTTTTCGCAACTTGCGGAGAAGCCGCGGAATTCGAACGAGCAAGACCAAAAGGCAACTCAGGAGGCCATGTGAAAATAACCGACGCGAAGGTCTTGGTGACGTCGCCAGGCAGGAATTTCGTCACGCTCAAGGTTTATACCGACGAGGGAATCTACGGCCTTGGTGACGCAACGCTCAACGGCCGGGAGTTGGCTGTGGCGTCCTACCTTTCCGAACATCTAATTCCCTGCCTCATCGGACGGGATCCTTTCCAAACCGAGGACACCTGGCAGTATTTTTACCGCGGGGCCTATTGGCGGCGCGGCCCGGTCACCATGGCCGCGATTGGCGCAATCGACCTCGCCCTTTGGGACATCAAGGGGAAAGCACTCAACACCCCGGTTTACAACTTGCTGGGCGGGAAGAGCCGCGACGGTGTAATGGTTTACGGGCACGCGAATGGGCGCGACATCGAAGAAACCTTGGATGAAGTCGGCAAATTCATTTCGATGGGCTACCGCGCCGTTCGCGCGCAATCGGGAATCCCGGGGATTCCTTCGACGTACGGGGTGTCGAAAGGCAAGTTGTACTACGAGCCCGCCGAGAAAGGGCTCCCGCCGGAAAACGTGTGGTCCACCGAAAAGTATTTGATGCAGGTTCCGAAACTATTTGAGGCCGTTCGATTAAAGTACGGCGACGACGTGCATTTGCTGCATGACGCGCACCACCGTCTTACGCCTATCGAAGCGGCACGGCTGGGCAAGAGCCTCGAACCCTATCATCTTTTTTGGCTCGAGGATGCCGTGGCGGCGGAGTTGCAGGAGGGTTTTCGAATCGTACGGCAGCACACTACGACGCCGCTGGCGCTCGGCGAAGTGTTCAACACGATTTGGGACGCCGAAACCGTTATCACGGAACAGTTGATCGACTACATTCGAATGGCCGCGCACCACAGCGGTGGAATCACGCACCTGAAAAAGGTTGCGTCGCTCGGAGAGATTTATCACGTCCTGACCGGCTGTCATGGAGCGACGGATCTGTCGCCAGTTTGTCTGGCAGCTGCTCTTCATTTCGATATTTCCGTGAACAATTTCGGCATCCAGGAATACATGCACCACAGCGAACAAACCAACGAAGTTTTCCCTCACACCTACTCCTTCAGCGGGGGATTTCTGCATCCGGGCGACGGTCCGGGTCTGGGTGTGGATTACGATGAAAAAGTGGCGGCGAAATTTCCTTACGAGCGAGCGTATTTGCCAGTGAACAGGAAGATGGACGGGACAATGTTCAACTGGTAGCGCGCCGTCGGGCGGCACGAATCCGATCAGTTCGGGGCCGATTCGGACTGGGCGGCTGCACCACTGCTTGCGGACAAGCGGGCGGGCAGAGGACGATACCCGTTGCGCGTGCGGATGTGATATTTTTTCAGGCCGTCGCCCGCCAGTCTTACGGTGATTGCGCGCCACCCGCGGTTGGAATTCGGTGCGGGGTAGTAGCTTAGCAAATAGAGATGCGCCAAATCATTTCGGATTGAAGCAAACGCCTTTTTTTCATCCCGCCAACTGCGTGCAAAGTACGCTTTGCCGCCGGTGGCGGCGCTCATACGCTCGAAGACCGCGGTAGACACAGGCTCAAGCTTGGCTTCGGCGGTGCTTATCATGTACACGGGAATGCCGACTGATTGAGCCAACTCCGCGACGTCTTCCGGAGGCACCACGCTTGCGTTATCGGGACCGTTGGAAAATACGACAATGACCTTTCTGCCCGGATACTGAGCGGCATCCTTTACTGTCAACAGCAGGCAGTTATACAGCGCGGCGTCGTCTCCAGCGACGGTGGTGCGCACGCCGCGCACAACTCCGGAGCGATCGGCCGTCAAAGACGCGGCGCGGGAAAGATCGCGACTGTACGAATAGAAAGCGATCTTGTCCACAGTTTCGAGCGAGCGAATGAAATCGGAAATTGCATCCTGGGCGAAGACAAAGCCACGGTACATATAGTTGCTGGTATCGAATAAAATGAAAACGTCGGCCCCAGCGAGAGCCGCATTCAGATTTGCGGGTGAATCGGCGGCAGAGCCGCCCACTTCAGCGACCGATGCGTCTCCCCCCTCGGCGTTCGTATCTTCAGGCCTGCCAACCAAAGTGCGTGTGGGTCCGTTACCTTCTTCAAAGTTGGCAATTTTCTCCGCGATGCCGTCTTCAGTGATGGTGAAATCTGAGGGGCGGAGATCCGTGACATAGTTACCTCTACTGTCGGTGACGGCGACGTTCAGCTGAACGAGGTTGACGACCACACGCAACCGAGTTCCTTTTTGATCCTGCTGAGCAATCGTCGGAGCCCAGGCACCTAAGAGTAAAGCGAGGGAAAAACCGATAGGGAGTATTAAATATTTTGTCCGCATGATTCTGTGTCCCATCTTGACCTGCTGTCTGTGCCAGCCGTGGCTGTCCACTGGCTGAATCCAACCGCCCAAGCGGAACCAGCTAGTGCTCTGAGGCCGGGGCAGCGTTGGACAATGGCGCAATCTTGCCATTCTTAAACTCCTCGCCGGTTTCCCGCGCGGCGCGCATGAGTGCGGGCCAGTCTTCCATGTCGGTTGCGAAAATCTTCTCTACCATGCGGTGAGTCAGCTCGGGAACCAGACGATTAAGCATCACTGGCGAGTCGCCATGCTCGTCGGCGAGGCGAGCCCAGTAAAGATTGTTGGAATCCCACGACTCGGCAAGCAGACGGCTGGAGTAGCCCGTAAAGGGTGGAAAGGGCGCCAGATTCAAGAGGTCACGGCCGTAACTGCGCTCCAGGATGGGGTGAGGAACTCCGAAGTCGCTGGAAATCCGCTCCCAACTGACATCGGCAGGGCTGTTTTGACAAAGACTCTCGAGCTCCTGGCCGGCTGAGCCGAAGGAGCGGGTTTGGTGAGGAAATCTTCGCCGGTATTCGGCCGCCAGATAGAAGGTATCGGCGGGCATCAGCTCCGGAAAACCTTCCTGCAGCTTTCCCGCACGAAGAGCATGCTCGAGATGATCCAATGTTTGCGGAGACATGCGATCGTTGAGAATGCGCAGGATGTCGCTCCGCAGCGCTTCGTCTTGTTCCGAGGCGGCCAAAAGTTCTTCGCCTGTTCGCTGGTAGAGAGCGACCGCGTGGAGTTCGTTGCGGCTGATGTCCCACCAGCGCGGCACAATGGCGTTGGTCAAAAGGCCGGGCACAACTTCTCGCCAGATGAGGGCCTGGACGTTTTCCGGGGCGATAAAATCCTGTTCGGCATCGGCAAGAACGTAGGGCAAGTCCGCCAGCGATCCAACCAGATGGGCGCCGCCGCCCGCCGGGGAGCCGACACCTAGCAGTTGCGGAGCCAGCCAAACGTGATCCATTCCAATAACAGTGTCACCGGCAAAGTCATGGGACCGAACAAAGAGCGGGTTGTGATGAAGGATCTGCGAGCCGGGAGGCTCATAGTAAGCATAGTTGAAACCTACCAAAGTGTCGCGAAGAAAGGGAGCCAGCTGGCCGCGCGCCTCCGCCAGCTGAGCGGAAGAAGCGGGAGATTTGATGACACTGGCCAGGTTTGTGCGCATCTGCAATTCCGTGTGACGGTTGTTGTAAATCCCCGCGGCCCACTGATCTCTTTCACTGGCGCGGAAAATCGGCTGCGGCATTTCAAAATCCCGGAGTTCTCTAGCAAGAGGAAGCAGTGTATTGGCCTCTTGCTTGACGTGAGAGACCTCATGTAAGGAATCGCCGAGGGCAAACAACGTGTCGAGAGATACCAAGCGCTGTTCATCGAGGATTGAGCGAATCCTGCCGGCCAACAGCTCATGTATGCGCTGACCTTCGGGAGTCATTTGAGGAGGGCCCGCGAGCAAACTGACCACTTCTTCTTGAGAGACGCCAGGCTTGCCGGTTACAGACTGCAATAGTTCTCTCAGCGAGGTGGCGCCGGCATCGAACAACTGCGTACTCGAAGTGACAGTGCGGAAAGGCTTAATGAGACCCCGCCAGGTATCGTTCAGATCGGCGGTGGGAATTTCACCCTGACGCGCCAAAACTTGCCAAAGCCCAATGGAGGCCTGGTAGGTTCCCAGAGCATTGCCTCGCAGACTCTTGTTGGAAATTTTTCCAAGGCTTTCGGCTGTCGAGAGGAACTGGGTGATGGAGGCGTCGCTCAACTCCGGAAATTCGGAAAAGATCAGATACTGATCGCTGAAGTCGGCGAACTTGGCAGCCAACAAGATGACTGTTTCCGGACTGAGGCCGTGTCCCTGAGGACGTCGTTCGTCAATCTCGCTGAACAACAGGTATGCCTGCAAAGGCCCTGCGTCTGATTGCGAGCGAGAAATCCCGAACATGGTTTCCAGGAGTTGGCTGGGACTGTCCAGGTTGGCGGAATGTTTTCCCCAGTCGCGGAAGACTTTCTCATGGTGAATATTTTTCCAAGCATTGAGATTCCCAGGAACGTGAGGATCGCCGTTGGGTTCCCAATGCGCGCGAGTCACAAGCAATAGAAGATTGGAGTCCGGACGAAACACGCCGATGGAGGCGCTTGGGTTGGGGTTTTTCCCGCGAAGGGCTTCGTAGTAGCGGCGCAAGTGGTGGCCTTGAGTGAAATACACTTGCTGAACCTGGTTGACGCGCGACAAGGTGTCAAAGTAAGCGGCGAGCCAGCCATTGTCTTTAGCAAGCAGACGGGGCAAGAATTCGGCTGGAACGTCCGGGGACGCGCCGACGAGGTCTTTCCAGTCTGCCTCCGCAGCGGGCCCGCCGGGCACGAGAACGCGTCCGGAACGAATGCGGATGTCAGACCCGTAAAAATCCAGGACGGCGGCGAGCTGAATTATTTTCGCTAAGGCGTGAGATTGCCTCAAGGCAATCTGAGTTTCCGAATCCATTCGCGCGAGGGCGCAGTAAAAGCGGGCCAAGGCAGGTTCGCGGAGGAGCGCGTCGAGGAGATCCCAATCTTTCGCGTTTCCTTTTCTCGACAAATCGCTGTCATCCAGCAACGCGGGTACTCGGGTACCGGGAAAAGGGTAGATGAAAGTTTGTGAGTCACGCAGGCGCTGCTCAAGAGTGGAGAGTGGGAAGCCGGAATCGAGCGTTAGAAACGCTCTTTGCGGGTCGTCAGTCTCCAGGAAAACATTATGTTGGCCGCAATCGGCGCGAGTGCGATAACCCAGGACTTTGAGCAGGGGCCCGGCGTCTACGCAATTCGAGACTCGAAGAACGCCCTCAGGTCCCGCGAGGGTAGTCAATTCCCTGGCTTGCTGGACGTAGCGGATCAGCAGGAGCAGAAATTCAGTAGGATGACGTTTGGGCGCCTGACCATCGTATCCGCGCTGGAAGACGCTGCGAGCGAGCAACGGAGCGATTTCCTCAGATGAAGCTTTCTGGCTAATGCCCGCCATGCGCAGAAAGGAGCGCAGCGGGCCAGGAATCGTGAGAGTCCCGGAGTTTGAAGATTGCGCGGCGACATCTTGAGATGAAGCGGAGGAATCGGCACCGCGAGCGGTTGGAACGAAATTAGGACAAGTACACAAAGAGACGGCTACAAGGGCGGGTACAAGAAACGGAGGCTTCATGGCAGGAGCCCTTTACGAACCCTGGAAAGATTTGAGGAATGGTCTCGGCGAGGACGGAAACCGAATGCGCGTTGCGCCATCCAAAAGCGCAACCGACCAACGCTCGCGAAACGTCCAAGGTCTTGAAGAGAAGATAAATCATCCGTCGTCCCAAACCAAGAGTTTTTAAGGGGCGCGCCGATGTCCGGGGCGGCGGCCCGGGCGCAGACGAGCTTTGGGATGTCCCGGGGTTCTGAAGTTTGCGTGTTGGACGAGGGAGGGATACGCCACCCCGGGTGTTTTGTGCAAAGAGTGCGCAAGGAAAAGAAAAGATTGAAGATAGCGTTTTGCACGTGGCAAAAGAGTGCGTAAGAGTATGAAAACAAAGGGAAGCTAAAGCATTTGGAATGACATTGATGTGGACTCTTGCGAAAGCAGCGGTTCAAAGTCGAAAGTTCAAAGTTGAAAGTGGACACGGAGGCACGCCCCCAGGTGTGACGGAAAACGTGTGGATAAGATTGAAAACAGAGTGGTTGCGACGGTACCGGCGTGTCGAGTTGTGACGGGTGTGTCGAGTTCGGGGAAGTGAGAAGCGGTGAGAGGCAGAGGATAGGCTGATAAGTGCAGTGGAAAGGCGACGGCGGGAGGCGTCGCAGAGAGGACGAGGTTGCCGGGCGGGGCAGGCGGCTTCGGATCATGTTACATGGTAGCATGAAAGTTACTATATGTCAATAGCATATTTATATGTACTGCGTAGTTATTCGAATGAGGAGGGCTGGTTCGAAGGACGGCTTCGCAAGGCGCTGAGCTGGAAAGGGTTGTCCCTTCGAGGCTCAGGGTAAACCCTTCGAGGCTCCCTTCGATGCTCAGGGCAAGCAGGGCAAACCCTTCGAGGCTCCCTTCGATGCTCAGGGCAAGCAGGGCAAACCCTTCGAAGCTCCCTTCGATGCTCAGGGCAAGCAGGGTAAACAGGGAATCTTGTGGTTTGATACGGCTGTGGAAAAGTGTGGAAAAGTCAAGAACCGAACCCCTCCTCCTGCGGAACAAATGAAGACAAAATTGGAAATACGAAACTCGAAACTAGGAAATCCGAAAAGCGAGTCGGCATGACAGAGAAGGGTGACGCACCCTTTCAAGAACCAAAACCGAAAGGGTAGGCCACCCCAGAGAATACAAAGTCAAGATCGTCCTACTGCGTTGAGGGTCGTCCACCCGCCTCGCATCTGCCTTGCATATTTGTTAAGGCCGTGCTTAGCGCACTGTGACCCACTCGAGCAGTCTTTCGTAGTTGTAGCGTTTAATGATCAGCTCATCGCTTTCCGCGCCCCAGAGTTTCCAGATCGAAACTTCGGGTGGATCATCATTCCACTTGCGCAAGTACACGGTATCGCTTAGTGGCCTCCAAGAAGCCTCGGGTTTCTCAGCGTCTCGTTTCAATACAAACAATCCCCAAGTTTCGGATTCGCCGTAATTCGCTGCATGCAGGCTGGCATAAACACAGCCATTCTGGAGCACACCAAGGCCATTCACTTTCCCTTTCGGCAATTCAGTCATGTCCACATGCCAGCGTTTCACGTCATCTTTGGTGGTATCGACTTGTACGAATTCGTCGGACTGATTCATGTACAGCGAGACTACATTCGCTCCGCAGCTTAAATATGTTCCCGAGGGGCCTCCTCCCCATGGGACTCCTTCGGTGCGGATGGCAACCGAGTCCCTTGGCAAATATTCGCGGAGGAGGCCATTTTCCAGGCTATAGTGCCGCAGCAAGGAATACGGCTCCTTGTCCCGCTCTTTCACTAAATCACGGCCGTATGCCCAGATTGTCCCGTTAGGCTGGCCGCACAAGCGCGTCGGCATGAAATGTCCGGTCTCAATCGTGCCAGTGGTCGATCCGGAGTCATCAATTTTCGCGATGAAGTAAACCATCTGTTGCTGCACGTACGCCTGTCCTGAGGCCAAGAGACCCGACGTTAGCGGTAACGCCTCATGTACGTAAATGCTTGTCAATCCGGGAAACCGAATCAAGGCCTCGTATAGACGCTGTCCTTCGCGATCGTAGACCTCCACGGTGTCCGGGGATGGCGCACCGCCCGGCCTCGCAAGCCTGCCCGCACTCCAATTGGGCACGTACCCTTGAGAGCCAAAGGCTTCGAGATATTTCGCAGTATGGACCGGCTGCGACAAATGTCCCGTTCCGATGCATCTGTCCTGCGCCTGCACTGGAATCTCACCAGGAACGATAAGCAATAAGGACAGAAGAGAAGCGGCGTAACCCGCGTGGGAAAGCGATTTCGACATAAGGCCCCCTGGTCCGGAGTTTTGTCTCTATGTTGTCAATAATGGAAGAAAAAGGCCAACCACCTTAGATGATCGAGCAACCTTTGAAGTTTGCCTTCGCCATTCGGGTCATTTGTGTTTTCCCGGGGGGAACGCCTTCATCTTTCCTTCGAGTTCGCCAAGGCTTGATAAACGCGGTAATCGGTAAAGTGCAGTCCTCGTGCGGACCTTCGTTGCACCATGTTTGCAGCACCTCTTCTAATTTGTTGCAAACAGACAGCGGAAATTGGCTTGCCGTGAATCTATCGGCTGCTCGGGGATGATCGGCAAGGCCGAATGTCAACAGCTTGGTTAATCAATCATCTGGTGACTTTCGGACAAACGTCCACTCAAGTGGTACGAAACCGTTTATGCGCGGATGCGCAGGGGCTGGCATTTCATACTGCATGGCTGAACTTGCACTAACTTTGCACCAAATCCATGGAAAAAGCCGTCTTTGCTGGAGACGGAGCGTTGATTCTACGAAGGAAAACTGGAGCCGAGGGAGAGAGTTGAACTCTCGACCTGCCGATTACGAATCGGCTGCTCTACCACTGAGCTACCTCGGCTCGTGCATTGACAATAGCATTCGCGGAAAAATCCTGTCAATTGAACGGGGAGAAGAGCGTTCCGCTAACGCGAGAAAGGATACATGGCCCAGCCGATGCCCACGCCGATCAGCAGGAAGAGAAACAGCGACCAGATGATGTATTTCACGCGCTCGCTGGTCCGGCGGCGGCTCAAGAAGCCGAACGCGACGGAGATGAGAAGCGCGAACAGGGTCATGGATTGAAAATGCGTCAGCTTAAAGGCTATCGCGGAGATCACGCCTTCCGTCCTCGCGCGGCCTCATAGGCGTGAAGCGCAGCCAGCAGGTTCAAAACGCCAGCCGCGGCAAGGAATCGAGTGCCGTAGTCGCCTTCGGCGTGCGCGACATCCGAGCCATCCTTTTCGAGAGCACGCGCGGCGAAATAAAACGAGCCAGTGCCGAGGTCGGCGGCGTATCCCAGCATTCCAAAGGCGTCGCTACCTTCCGAACTGAAAACATTGCCGCGCATGCCGACGCCGAGAAAAACAAGAGCTCCCACGGTGAGGAGGCAAGCGACGGCCCGGCCCCACATTTTTATCAGCGCATGACCGAGCCCGGGAACCAGCCATCCCGCGATGCCGATGGCCAAAGAGACCAGTTCGGAATTCTGAGGATGCACGGGCGTTTCCGCCGCTGAGGCAGGAGCGGACGGGGCACCCGCCGCCGGATCGGTGGTCATTTCGTCAGGCATAAGCTCTCGCTAAACTGGTGTGTCGGAGCTTGCATTCGCTAGGCCAAGAGCGCCAGGATCTCTGTTTGCACGGCCCCGGTCACTCGCGCTTCCTTCTCACCGATATACACGTTCACTTCGGTGCGGACACCAAACTCCGGGAGATAGATGCCCGGCTCGATGGAATTGCAGGTGCCGGGGATGAGGTGCCGGACGTCGTGGGTCTCCAGCCCATCCATGTTGACGCCATTGCCGTGTACGCTTTGGCCGATATTATGGCCGGTACGATGAAAGAAGTATTTGCCGAAGCCTGCTTTTTCGATGACTCTGCGAGCCGCGTGGTCCACCTGCCAACCCTCAAGGGGCTTTCCCGCGGCAACGCTCGACTGAATTAGAGCAATGGCCTTGTCGCGCGCTTCGCGCGCGACGGCGAAAACCTTGGCCATTTTTTCGGGAACTTTCGCGCCTAGATAACCGACCCAGGTAACGTCGTAGTAGACGCTGCCGCGCGCCTTGGTTTTGCCCCAAACGTCCAGGAGGAGCAAATCGCCTTCGCGGATTGGAGAAGCAGATTCCAGCGAAGGACCGTAGTGCGGGTCGCTGGCGTGAGCGCCGACGGCCACGTCGGGCCCTTGATCCGCCATGACGCCGGCCGCTTCAAACTCTTTCAGAATCCATTGTTTCAGGTCGTACTCGGTGAAGTTTTTTCTTTCGCGCACGTTCTTTGCCGCAAGCTGAAAAGCTTCCCTGACAACGCGGTCAATCACCACGCCCGCAGCCAGGTGGGAATCAAGCTGATCCTTGCTCCAGCAGGCATCGTACTTTTGCACCAGGTCGGCGGAACTGACGACTTTTACGCCTGTAGAGCGGACAAGTTCCACAGTGCCGGCGTCCACCATGGCCACATACGGGATGGCGTTCTTGGGCGAATATTGCATGGCGACTTTTTTCGCGCGCCCGAGGAGTTTGCCGAGATTCTTGCTCAACTCCTCGTGGCTGGCGTAAGAAAGCGCCTCGCCGGGCAACGCCGCTAAAGATTCCGTCTCAATCTTGTGGACTAATTTGCGCGGCGTGCCTTTTGCAGGCACGAAGTAGAACCAGCGGCGGGTGCGCATGCCGGGAGGGAGCTGCAGAATCCCTTGGGCAATGGGATCGCGCCCGCGAAAATCGTAGAACAGCCAGCCGTCCAACCTGGCGGCGCGCAAGTCGCCTTGTATTGCGTTGATGTCCACGCTCATATTCGTAAGAAATCCTTGCCGTTTCCGAGGTCAAAGAGAAACGCCGCTTCAAGCGTCGTGCACAAGCAAAGCCAGCACCTGGTGTTTCGTTACACCCCGGATTTCGAGGCGTTTTGTGCGGCTACGATCACCGCCAAGGATTCTAACAGCCGACTTGGGTGTTTTCAAAAGGTGAGCAAGGAATTCGACGAGCGCCTCATTCGCGCGGTTTTCCACGGCGGGAGCTTGCAGACGTATTTTCATAGCTCCGGCGAACTCACCGGCGATTTCGTCTTTGCTCGCGCGCGGTTGCAGGCGGACCGTGAAAATTACTCCGCCCTCCCTTTCTTGAACGTCAAGCATGCTATCTCTCGCGGCCAGCTATTTGAGATTGCGCGAGCCGAACAGGGCCGTTCCCACGCGTACTTCCGTTGCACCTTCTTCGATGGCCACTTCAAAATCGTGGGACATCCCCATTGAGAGTACGGGCAGAGCGAGGCCAAGCTGCTTCACCAAGCCATCGCGCAATTCACGCAGCCGCCGAAAGTATGGCCGGGTCTCCTCGAAGTTATCGGCGAATGGCGGGATGCACATGAGCCCCTCGAGCTGCAATCCAGAAAGGGCGGCGACTTTTTCCGCTAATGCGGGAAGATGCTCCACGGGCGTCCCACTTTTCGCTTGCTCTTCCGCAATGTGAACCTCGATGAGGACGCGCAATTTGCCGGCGGCGGGCGATTCGCCGCGGACTTTATCCAGCCTCTGCGCGAGGGCCAAATCATCGACGGAATCGACGCTGTGGAATAGCCTGGCTGCCTTCGCTACCTTGTTGCTCTGCAAGTGGCCGATGAGATGCCAAGTGGCGCTCAATTCCCGCATCCCGCACTGCTTCCCTTCCCATTCCTGAACTCGGTTTTCGCCGAAGTGGCGGAGACCCGCCCCGTAGGCTTCTCGAATGGATTCGGCCGGATGGGTTTTGGAGACGGCAATCAGCGTAATCTCCTCCGCCCGACGTCCGGCGCGCTGCGCCGCGGAAGAAATCCGCTCTTGCACTCGCAGCAAGTTTTCTTTTATCGAAGTACTGGCCATGATCACATTCAAATCGTAGCATGCGCGGCGTTGCAGCGCCGAGGGTCTGCGGTTAGACTGGCGTTCGCACATGATTCGACCGGGAAAACTTATCGCCATCGAAGGAATCGACGGCAGCGGCAAGCGCACGCAAGTTGATCTGCTGGAAAAGGCTCTTTCTGCCAGCGGCTACGCCGTCTATTCGACCGGATTTCCCCAGTACGATTCCTGGTTCGGCAAGTTGGTCGGGCAATTTCTGAACGGCGATTTTGGCGCGCTTGAGAAGGTAGATCCCCACTTCAGCGCGCTACTTTATGCGGGAGATCGTTTTGAAGCCAAGACGAAACTGGAAGCAGCACTGAGCCAAGGAAAAATCGTGCTGGCTGACCGATATGTAGGCTCAAACCTCGCTCATCAGACCGCGCGTGCAGCGCAAGAGGACCGAGCGGCTTTCGTCGCATGGATCGAACATTTGGAGTACAGGATTTACGAGCTGCCGCGAGAGACGCTGGTGCTCTATCTGCGGGTACCGCCTCGGGAAGCGCAAGAACTGGTGGCGCGAAAGTCGGCGCGCAGCTATACCGCAGTCAAGCAGGATCTTCAGGAGGCGAGCCTGCGCCACCTCGAGGATGCCGCTGCGATGTACGATCAGCTCTCGCGGCGGCCAAACTGGGCGACAATCCCTTGCTTCGACGAGGCAAGCGCAGCGATGCGCCCGCAAAAAGAGATTGCCACGGAAGTTCTTGCCGCGGTCCTACAGGTTCTGCTGCGTTCATCTGAGAAGGAAGGCCGGTGAAACTTGGGATTTTCCGAATTCCTCGGTAATGAAAGGATCGTCACGGCATTGCGCGGCGCTTTGCGCAGCGAGCGTGTTCCGCACACCCTGCTATTCAGCGGGCCTCACGGGCTGGGGAAGTTCACGCTGGCAAGAATGTTTGCCCAAGCAGCAAATTGCGAGCGTCTGAAGGACGACTTCTGCGGGGAATGTGTAACGTGCAAGCGCATCGCGCTGCTAGCCGAACGGGAAAGTCTGATCGAACAGGGCATCGCGGAGCGTGGAGAAGGGGCCGACGCAGCCACGGTAGAGCGCGTGCCTCTCATCTTGCAGACTCACCCGGACGTATGGGCCCTCGTGCCTGACCCTGTCCGCCTGAAAAATCCCGTCGCGCGGCCAATGCTGCGCATCGGGCAACTGCGCGCGGTACAGCGCGCCGCGTACTTCCAGCCGATGGGACGACGCCGAGTATTTATTATCGATGGGGCGGAAACAATGCGGTGGGACGTCGCCAATGTATTCTTGAAAATCCTTGAAGAACCGCCCGGTTCGGCCACAGTCATTCTGACTGCCCCTTCGCCCTACGCACTGCTGCCCACGATCGTGTCCCGGTGCCTGCAATTTCATTTCGCTCCTCTCTCGCAGAAAGATGTAGAGAACATCCTGAAGGAAAAGACCGGGCGCAAGCCGTCCGAGATAAAGTTGGCAGCGCAACTCGCCGAGGGCAGCCCGGGGTTGGCCATCGAGATGAATGTAGAAGAGACTGCCAAGCGCCGCCGTGACGCTCTGCGTATCCTGGAACGCGCCGCACGCGGCCAGAACTTTGCGCAACTCTTCGCCGACACGTCGGCACTTGCGAAAGACCGCGAGGTTTCCTTCGAAGATCAGATCAACATATTCTATGGACTGCTCTCCGATCTGCTTGCACTCAACTCCGGACTGAAACTTCCGGACCTGCGAAACGTTGCCTTGTCCAAAGAGCTGGAAACGCTGGCAAAGCTAGTTGATTTGAAGTGGGTTATGAAGGCAATCGCGGGTTTCGATGAACTTTATGCAGGCGCGCGGCGCAATTTGAATCGTCAGCTTGGCCTGGACGCGTTAGCGGCTTCACTCGGGCCGGAATCCTAAAATCTGGCTGGGACGCCTACGAATTTTCGATTTGCAGGTTCGCCCAAAAATTTTTATGACTGACTGTAACCCGGAGACGCGGGCATGCATCTCACCAAATGAACTCACCCCACCGTTAGCCGCAAGGAGAAGTCATGGTCAACCGCAGAATGTTTCGCCCCGGATTTATCGACGTGAAGGAACAGCCCCCGCAGAGGATCCCGCACAATGGGCCGGTGCCTAGCAAGAAGCCTGCGCCCCCGGAAACCACGCACGCCGAGAATTTTTACTGGGTCAAGCAGATGCAGAGCCATACACCCATGGTTGTGGTTCTGGACAATGGCGAATCACTGCGAGGGACTGTCGAATGGTACGACCGCGATTGCATCAAGCTCACCCGCCAGGGCAGCCCAAATTTGTTGATTTTCAAACGCGTCATTAAATATGTCCATAAGGACGGCGAAGATGCCGCATCGGGCGGCGACGAGTAATTTTTCGCTTTTGGATATCTTCACCGTGGGCTGATCGAGTGTCCCCGCGCCGCCCCAAACGTGAGCAGCGCCTTGGCCACCAAAGCGCCCTTTTCGTTAAAGATTCCACATTCTGTCACCACGAAGTTTCGCCCGGTTCGCAAGACGTGGCCTTCGGCTTTGATTCGTCCGCCCGGGACGGGCTCCAAAAAGTTTATTTTGAGCTCCACGGTTGCGATCTGTGTGCCTCGGGGCACGGTGGTATAGGCCGCGATGGCAGCGACGGTGTCCGCAACGGTAGCCAGCACGCCGCCATGTACTACCCCGTGAAGCTGCTTGTGCCTGGGTTTCACCCTCATGCTGAAGACGACATGCCCTTTCTCTAAACTCTCGAGAGAAAGTCCCAGCAGCGAGGTCGCGCCGGTCTCGTTGGTTCTCCTACGCAAAGCCGCTTCATACTTTTTCAAGTCGTTGAACAATTCCGAAGCCATGAAATCGTTTTGCTCCTCTTAGTACGCGGAGAGCCCGCCATCAAGCGGAATGGCAGCGCCCGTCAGCCAGCTCGATTCATCAGACGCCAGAAAAACCGCAAGTTCCGCGACATCCTCGGGCCGACCCATGCGACCGATAGGAATCTGTCCTATCCTCGCCTTGCGCAAGGCTTTTCCCGCTTCCGAGGCGGCAAAGAGTCCCTGAACCAGCTCAGTTTCTACGATCGAAGGGCAAATGCAGTTCGATCGGATATTCTCATGAGCGTGATCGAGCGCCATGGCCTTCGTCAACAGAGTGACTCCGCCTTTTGACGCGCAATACGCTGCGCGATCTTTCATGGCCACCAGCCCTAACACTGAGCCTACGTTTATGATGGCCCCGCCGCCAGCCTTGCGAAACTCCGGCAGCGCGGCCCGGCACATCAGGAACGGCCCTTTCAAATTGATGGTCATCAAGCGATCCCAGTCTTCCTCAGCTATGCCTTCGATCGTGGATGCGTGCAACACTCCGGCATTATTCACCAACACGTTCAATCGGCTGAAATTTTTGACTGTCTCCCGCACGGCGTGAGCGGCGTCCTTTGCCTTGGCCACGTCGCATACAATGGCTAACCCTTCTCCTCCTTGCTTTTCCATCTCTCGAATCGTCTCATTCAGCTTTTCCTTCCGTCGCCCAGCCACGGCCAACTTCGCCCCTTCTCGGGCAAATGCCAAGGCAATCGCGCGCCCAATGCCCGTCCCTCCGCCCGTAATCAGGGCTACCTTGCCCTCAAGCCGTGTCACGGATTTGTCACCTCCCGCGTCTAATGGAGTGCTTTTGCGACCTGGCCCCAAAACAAGCGGGCAGGTCTAATATAGCCGTTGCAACCAGTACCATCGTTTACCGGTAGAATGCTGCCTTATCTGTCCGCGAGACACAACTGAGGCCTGCGGAGAGCCTCTTTCATGAGAATCGGAATTACCTGCTATCCCACGTACGGCGGCTCCGGAGTCGTGGCGACCGAGCTTGGGCAGGAGCTCGCGGCGCGCGGACACGACATTCATTTCATCAGCTACGCTCCACCGATCCGGATGAACTTGAATGACCCGCGCATTCATTTTCACGAGGTCGAAGTTGCTTCGTACCCCCTATTTGATCACCCTCCCTACACGCTCGCTCTCGCCACTAAAATGCTCGAGGTGTATGAAGCGGAATCGCTCGATCTGCTTCACGTTCACTACGCTATTCCGCATTCCGTGAGCGCCCTGCTGGCGCGTTCCATGGCCGCCCCGCGCCGTCTGCCGTTCATCACCACTCTCCATGGGACGGACATCACGCTTGTGGGCAGCAATCGCAGCTACCTCCCCATCACAAAATTTTCCATCGAGCAAAGCGACGGCGTCACGGCGATCTCTCAATATCTTTTGAATCAAACACTGAAAGAATTCGACGTCAAGCGCCCTATCGAGGTCATTCCCAATTTTGTGAACTGCGATCTCTACTCTCGAAAACCACCCGCGGGACTGCGCGAGAAGTGGGCGCCAAATGGCGAGCCGATTCTCATGCACCTCTCGAACTTCCGGCCCGTAAAGCGGCTAACGGACGCAGTGGAAATCTTCGCACTCGTTCGCGCCAAAATGGCCGCGAAGCTGGTACTCATCGGAGACGGACCGGACCGCGGAGCGGCCGAATATCTGGTACGAAAAAGACGCCTGCAAAAAGATGTTGTTTTTCTCGGCAAACAAAATGGGGTTTACGAGAAGCTTGCCGTCGCCGACTTGTTCCTGCTGCCTTCGCAGTTGGAATCGTTCGGGCTCGCCGCTCTCGAAGCCATGGCCTGCGAAGTACCGGTCATCGCCACGAACGTCGGCGGAGTGCCTGAAGTCGTCGAACATGGCGTGGATGGCTATTTGGTTGAACCTGGCGACGTGAAGGAAGCCAGCCGTTATGCCATCGAAATTCTTTCACGCGAAGACCGAGGCCGCGAAATGGGCCAGCGCGCGCGAATCGACGCCAAGCGCAAATTCTGCGCCACTGACGTGATTCCCGCCTACGAGGCATACTACCGGCGCGTGTTGGAACAATCTTCAGCAGCTCGCGCATGAACCAGTATTGCCGCTGCAGTTCTGGCGGCTCCAGAGACATCTACTCTCCCTCTTGTCTTGAGCGGTCGTTTCAGTTCTCATAGTGTTGCCCCTCCTTTCCAGTGACATTTTGGCGGAAAGCATTTATCTTCGGCTGACTTGCTAGTTGAGGAGCACCAATGATGGATCGCCGAACTTTCGTACATCTCTCACTAGGGGGGCTTGCAGCCTCAACTTTTCCAATTCCAATGCCGGCGGGAGACTCGGGGACATTGCGGGAGGCCGCCGCCAGCCGAAGCCTTCTTTTCGGTTCGGCGGTTTCGGACCCGCAGCTCAAGCGTCCCGAGATTACCGAACTTATCAAGAGACAGTGCTCGATACTCGTCCCGGAGAATCAGATGAAATGGCGTGCGACGCAACCTGAAGCGGAGCGCTTCGATTTCACGCAGGCCGATGCTTTTATGGCCTTTGCCGAAGCGAACCACATGGTGGCGCGCGGCCATAATCTTTGCTGGCACGAGCACAATCCCGAATGGCTCGAAGCCACTGCGACTACACAAAACGCGGCTGATCTGCTGCGCACACACATTCAAACGGTCGTAGGACGGTACAAAGGCCGCATTCATTCCTGGGATGTCGTCAATGAAGCAGTTCGCCCGGAACATCACAATCCTCACGACCTCACTACTTCCATCTGGCTCAAGACCATCGGCGAAGGCTATCTCGATCTCGCGTATCACACTGCCGCTGACGCCGATCCCTCGGCTCTTCTCACCTACAACGATTTCGATATCGAAACCGACGAGCCCGCGCAAGAGAAAAAACGCGAAGCCATCCTTTCCCTCCTCCATCGGATGCGCAAAAGAGGCACGCCCGTCCACGCTCTCGGCGTCCAGGCGCACCTCCGCACGTACGCCGGCCTTCCGAACTTCAACGGGCTGCACAAATTTCTAAAACAAATTGAAAAGCTGAACCTTCAGGTTTTCGTCACCGAACTCGATGTGGACGACTCTTCCCTTCCCGCCGACATTCCCGAGCGCGACCGTCTCGTCGCCGAATATTACAAATCTTTCCTCACAAACATCCTTCGCCACAATTCCGTAAAGGCTGTCTTGACGTGGTGTCTTTCCGACCGCGACTCCTGGTTACAAGGTTTTCGACCACGGAAAGACAAATTGCCGCAACGGCCGCTTCCCTTCGACGCCCAGCTTGAACGCAAGCCTTCCTTCTTCGCACTGCGCGATGCGTTGGCGGGCAAGGGCTGAACAACTGACGGCTCGTTGTTGATCACGAGAGCAGCCGCGAATTGCACGAGAACTCTTTTCCTGCGTCAGCGGTCCGCGCTTTGCGCTTCCTCAGGGACCTTACGCGCCGTCCGAAGGACACGATTGATCTCCGCTTGCGTAATCGCTGGTGCAATCCCATCCTCCCTCTGCGCGAAAATAAAGCTGAGCCCCACATCATCTGAAAACATCTCGACACTGAGAGATTTGGGCCGGCTCTGCGGATCGCCGAATTGAAAGCCTTGAAATCTTTCGGTTCGAACCCTGAATATGCCCGATTCCCCTCCGCCGGGCATCATGATTCCTTTGGACAAGAGCAGCATCGCGCCGCGAGCAGCTACTTCCCTATGACTCAGCAAGGTGAATTGTCCCGGCGTCGTTTCCAGAATCAGCTGATTCAACGCGTAATCCGATTCCAATGCGTCCGCTCCCCAGAGGTTTCGGATGTTTTCCGGGTCGGCCTTCGTACTTGACAAAAATGTCCGAACGAAGTCTTTGGGTGGCATTCGGGAGAAGAGCAGCGCATTCCCGGACCGAAACGGAATCATCTGCATTTTACCTATCTGCTTAGTTTTACCTTCGTTTAAATCATCCCAGGGCACTTCGAACTCGTATCCAAAATAGCTAAGCGTCCGCCCAGGCGATGGGGAAATGGACGAGTCCGCGAGTTCCAAGGGGGCTCTATAAACGGCGGGGAACTTCCATCCAACATACCTAGCCTCCAAGACGAACAGAGCGGTCACACCGAAGTGCCAAAGGCAAAAAGCTGCCAATAACACTACGTTTGTCCGCACCAGCCATTTCCGCTGGCGTTTTGACAGGCTTTTCCGGCCCATGGCTCTCCGATCGTTCGAACGGCTGGGGCTATCACTTCCAGCTTATCTGATGGCGGATGCAACGGTCTCCGAGGCGACGACTCCGTTATCTGGCCTTGCGGACAGTTAGATTGTCAAAGCTTGTCCGATCAGGAAGAGTGAGCTTTGAGCAAGGCATGGAAACGGCCTTAGCCCGATCCAGGGCTACGGTCGGGAAATTGGTCGACTTCGGCTCGTAAGCTTTTTGCTCAAGGGAGACAGACTTACTCGAACGGCGCACGAGTGAATCAGATCTCCGAAGAGGTTAGTCGCTCGATTTGTGAGAAGCCACCGGAGTGGCAGGGCTCGCTTCGCCTTTGACAAAGTGCGCGAACCAGGCCAGATCGCGCTCGAGCCGATCTTTGAGATGCGATGGAAGCGTAAATTCATGGTACTCGCCAGGGTAAACGACGAGTTCTGTTTTGAGGCCGAGGCGTTTCAGCGCCTGGTACATCTGCTCTCCGCCGAGGATGGGGACATTCGAATCAATGTCGCCTCCCATGAAGAGAGTCGGTGTGGTGACCTTCGCAACATTTCGGAACGGAGAGACGTGTTCCCAGACGGTGGGAGATACCCAGGGGAGACCCAGTTCAGTTTCGTAGTCCCTTTGATACTGGTCATGGCCATACATGCTGATGATTTCAGCGACGCCGGCGCCCGAGATGGCACCTTTAAACCGAGTGGTTTGCGTGATGATGAAATCCGTTGAGATGCCGCCGTAGGACCAGCCACCAACGCCGAGATGATCAGGGTCGGCAATACCCTGCTCGATCGCGAAATCGACCATTGCCATGTCGTCTTGGAAGTCCTTATTGCCCCAATCGGCATAGATCGCCTTAGCGAAGTCTTGGCCGTAGCCCGTTGAACCGCGAGGATTTGGAAAGAGGACTACATAACCATTTGCAGCGAAAAGTTGGGCGATATGGCTGAATTCAGCGTAGTACGCCCACACGGGACCGCCGTGGGGACGCAAGAACGCAGGATATTTTTTGCCCGGGACGTATCCCAGCGGCTTGTAAAGGTATCCGGCAACTGTGGTGCCGTCTTTGCTTTTGAAATGGACGTACTCGCCATGCGAGATTTCGAGTTGGGAGAAGAGAGCGTCGTTTGCGTGAGTGATTTGAACAAGCTGTCCGTTGGAAATGGCGAAGAGTTCGTCGGGTCGATCGATCTTGGCGACTTGGGCAATTACCACTCCGGCGGGGTCAATCGAGTAGCCGTTTACCATGATGCGCCCGGAAACAGGACGTGCGAGATTTTCGCCTGTGACCGGGATGCGGAAGAGGTTTTGCGTACCGTCGTCGTCGGCGATGAAGTATATGGATTTGCCATCGGGAGCGTAGCGAGGGGCGCTGACCATGCGATCCAGGGACTGTGTCAGGACTTTGGCGGGGCCGCCCGACGCCGGCGAAACAGCGAGATGACGAGTGGCGTAGTCAAAGAGGTGGGGGTCGAGCATTGTGACGTAGGCGATCGATTGCCCGTCGGGAGACCACGTGGGAGAAGTGTCCGCGCCGAGGTTGGTGGTTACCTGGGTGAGGTGGGCGCCTTTGTCGTTGTTATTGGCGGCAACAACCCAAATGTCCGAATTATAGGTGAGGTCGGGATCGGGTGTGGAACGATTGCTGGTAAATGCTATGAGTTTGCCGTCGGGCGACCAGGCAGGTTCAGTTTCATCGTAGTCCCCGCTGGTGACCTGGGTGAGGGTCTTCCTGGCTAAATCGAAGACATAGAGATGGGTGCGGCGACGGTCCAGGTATCCGACTTCGTCGAGTTTGAATTGCAGGCGATCGATAACCCAAGGCTTTTTGGACTTCTTGTCTTTCTCCTTGTCGTCTCCCTGATGGGCTTCGTCATCGGAAGCGGATGATTCCGGGGCGGGAGCCGATTTGTCTTTGGAGGCCTGGAGTTCCTCGGGCGTCGGATCTTTCAAGACAAGAACCAGGCGCCGGGAATCGGGAGACCAGAAAAAGTCCTCGACGTCTTGGGGCGTGCGGGTGAGTTGCTGGGCGTCGCCACCGAGCCGATTGAGAAGCCAAACTTGCGTCTTACCTTCTTTGCGTTCGGAGAGGAAAGCGAGGTATCTGCCGTCGGGGCTCCAGCGGGGGTGATTGGAGGTAACACCCTCGGCGGTCAATGGGATGGCATTGCCGCCGGAGGTGGGGGCCATCCAGATTCGAGTTTCATTCTTGTCTGTTTTGAGAATGGCTTTATCTACAACATAGGCAACCCATTGGCCATCCGGGCTTAGTTGAGGGTCGTGAACACCGAGGATGCGGAAATAGTCGTCGATGGTGATTGGACGAGGCGAAGCTGGCGTGACTTGGGAGGAAGCGCAAGGCGATAAAACCAAAGCTGCGAGAATGAGGGCCAGGGAACCAAGCTTCATGCAGATCTCTCCAGATACGAGAATGAGGGCATAAACAAAACGGCGAGTTTAGCACAGCAGAAGGCTGGCATCCTCGCCAGAGGAGCGGCGTGATTCCGAGAATGAAGCCACGCAAACGCGGAGTCAGAGTTCAGCGAGGTGAAAAAATGAAGGTGAATGCATTTTTTAGTTGCATGGCGTGAAGGAACTTGTATTCTTCGAACGCGAACTCACTTCACCCATCGCGAGAGTGAGAATCGCTCAGGAGGACAAGAGTAAAAATTGAGTTCTTTAACGCTGCCCGCCCGAATTTCTTCCCCCACAATCTCAACCGCAAGAAAAAAGGCCGCAAAGCTAACGCTCTGGCCGCTGGTAGCGGCTACATTTTTTATGGTCTCGGGCGGGACGTACGGGACGGAAGAGATCATTCACGGAGCGGGATACGGACACGGAATTCTGATTTTGTTGTTTCTGCCCGTGCTGTGGTGCTTGCCGACAGCTTTCATGATTGGGGAGCTATCGAGCGCCCTGCCGGCCGAAGGCGGGTACTATGAATGGGTTCGGCGAGGACTCGGAAACTTCTGGGGATTTCAAGAAGCCTGGCTGTCCTTGGCCGCCAGCATTTTTGATATGGCAATTTACCCCACGCTGTTTGTTTTCTATTTGAAGCAGATGTCACCGTGGTTCGGATCAGGGCGGTACGCGATCCTGGCGGGACTGTTTGTCGTGCTGACTTGCGCGATTTTGAATATCGCGGGAATTCGCGTTGTGGGAATAACTTCGCTGTGGCTTTTTTTCCTGCTGTCCGCGCCGTTTGCAGTGATCCTGGTCATGGCGCCGTTCGAAGCCGGCGCTTTCGCAAGTGTTCATGGAACAACAGAATCGACGGGGCTTGGGCTGCTGGGCGGAGTGCTGGTGGCATTGTGGAATTACATGGGGTGGGATAACGCCTCAACAATCGCGCAAGAGGTAGAAAGTCCTCAGAGGACTTATCCGAGGGCGATGATCGCGGCCGTGGTGCTTGTCTCGCTGACGTATGTACTGCCGTTCGTCGCGGTCTATTTTGCTCGCATCCCTGCTGCGAGCTTTGCAGCGGACGGGTCCTGGGCGACGGTTGCCGGGCTAATTGGAGGGAAAATATTGGGATTCGAATGGCTGCGGTTCCTGATCGTGCTCGGCGGAATGATGAGCGCGTTCGGAATGTTCAACGCACTGGTGATGAGCTATTCCAGACTTCCGCTGGCAATGGCGAGGGACGGCATGCTGCCGAAGGTATTTGCAAAGACGAGCGCAATGACGCAGGCGCCATGGGTAGCGATTCTAGCTTGCGCGTTTTGCTGGGCGCTGTGCCTGGGCCTTGGGTTCAGGCGCCTGATTACGTTGGACATCATGTTGTATGGGGCCAGCCTCATGCTGGAATTCGTGACGCTGGTGGCTCTACGCATCCGCGAGCCGGAGCTGACGCGCGAGTTCCGGGTGCCTGGCGGATTAACGGGCGCGATTATGTGCGGCGTGTTTCCGCTGCTGCTGCTGGGCTCGGCGCTGGTGGAGAGCGAACGGGAGACCATTCTAGGGATTAACGGCCTGGCGTTTGGAGGGATGATCATTGGCGCGGGATTTCTGCTTTATTGGTTAACAAAACCCTTGCGACGATCGGTAATTGCGCCTGTTGTGACGCCGAACGCCGCGTTTGGCGACTAAGCTACGGCTGTTGTCCCTCTGCTGCTATACTCCACAGCTCATTCCAAAAACTTTCTTGAATTGGAGATATGACGTGAAGAATTTGAGGTGTTCCCTGCTACTCCTGCTTGGCGCGTGCGTGGCGCTCTCTATGCATCTGTCGGCTGCAGCGAGGCCAAGAGAAACGAAGCAGTTCGACGAGAAGCTGTTTGGCGGTCTGCACTGGCGGCTGATCGGACCGTTTCGGGCGGGGCGGTCGCTGGCGGTGACGGGAGTGCGCGGGCAGCCGGATGTCTACTATTTTGGGTCCGTGAACGGCGGTGTCTGGAAAACGAACGACGCTGGACGGACCTGGAATCCGATATTTGACGGGGAACCCGTCGGTTCAATCGGGGCGATTGCGGTGGCGCCGTCGAACGCGAGCGTGATCTATGTGGGAACCGGCGAGGCAGACATGCGGTCAAGCATTTCGTCGGGAAACGGGATGTACAAGTCCTCGGATGCCGGGAAAACCTGGGAGCACATTGGGCTGGAAGATACGAGACAGATCGCGCGGATCGTGGTGGACCCGAATGATCCGGAGAAAGTTTTTGTGGCGGCGCTGGGTCATGCATACGGGCCGAACAAAGAGCGCGGAGTTTTTCGTTCGAATGATGGCGGGAAGACGTGGGAGCAAGTTCTTTTCAAGGACGAGAACACGGGCGCTATTGATCTGGCGATGGAGCCGGGGAATCCGAGAATTATGTATGCAGCTTTGCTGCAGACGCGCAGGCCGCCCTGGAGCATTTATGCGCCTTCGAAAGGGCCGGGGACCGGGCTTTATCGCTCGAAGGACGGCGGGGAACACTGGGAGCAATTGACGGGGCACGGGTTGCCGTCGGAAGCGCTGGGAAGAATGGGAATCGCATTTGCGCCAAGCAACCCGAAGAGGATTTATCTGATTGCGGATGCGAAAGAAGGCGGGCTTTACCGCTCTGATGACGGCGGAGAAAACTGGCAGCGTGTATCAAAAGACGCGCGCATCTGGGGGCGAGGATGGTATTTCTGCGAAGTAAGCGTTGATTCGAAAGATGAAGACACGGTCTACGTGCCGAATACGTCGCTGTACCGATCGCGCGATGGGGGAAAGACGTTTACGGCCATCAAAGGCGCGCCGGGCGGGGATGATTATCATCAATTGTGGATCGATCCCGACGCTCCGCAGCGAATGGTGCTCGGATGCGATCAAGGCGTCATCGTTACCCGGAATGGAGGGGAGACATGGAGTTCATGGTACAACCAGCCGACTGGACAGTTTTATCACGTAGCAACTGACAGCCGGTTTCCGTATTGGGTTTACGGAGCGGAACAGGACAGTGGAGCTGCGGCAACGCCGAGCCGCAGCATTTACCGCGCGCTGAATTTCCACGACTGGCGGCCGATGGAAGCGGGAGGCGAGAGCGATTACGTTGCGCCCGATCCGGCAAATCCCGAAATTATTTATGGTGGCTCGGTGGCACGGCAGGATTTTCGCAACGAAGAGGTCCAGCAGATGCCACCCACGCTAACGCATCCCGGCGAATACCGTCGGACGTGGACCCTGCCGCTGGTGTTTTCAGAGATTGAGCCTCATGTGCTGTACTACAGCTCGCAAATCCTTTTTCGAACGGCGGACGGCGGAATTTCCTGGCAAAAAATCAGCCCTGATCTGACTCGCGAGGATGCTGGTGTTCCCGCGAACCTCGATCCGGCGACGGCCGCGGATGCACCGCCCTCGAAGAGGCACGGAGTGATTTATACGATTGCGCCATCACCCATACGCGCTGGCGAGATCTGGGTTGGCACAGATGACGGGCTTGTGCAGCTAACGAAGGACGAAGGGAAAACGTGGAGCAACGTGACGCCGCCTGGGCTGACGCCGTGGAGCAAGGTGACGCATATTGCGGCCTCGCGTTTCGATGCGGGCAAAGCGTATGCGGCAGTTGATCGGCACCGGCTTGAGGATTTGCAAGCGTATCTCTACCGCACGAAGGATTTCGGGAAGACGTGGGAGCGCGTTTCGAACGGAATTCCGGATGGAAGTTTTCTGAACTGCGTACGGGAGGATCCGAAAGTCGCCGGTCTGCTTTATGCGTGCACCGAAAAAGGGGTCTACGTTTCTTTTGACGATGGCGACAGCTGGACGCGACTGCAACTCAACTTGCCGGCTAGTTCGGTGCGGGACCTGGTGGTGCATGGCGACGACTTGGTGATTGCGACTTTCGGCCGCGCTTTTTGGGTCATGGATGATGTGACTCCGCTGCGGCAGCTGAGCGCCAAGGTGGCCAGCGCAGACGCGTGGTTATTCGAACCGCAGACAGCGTACCGCATGCGGCCAGGTTCGGATGAGGGTACGCCAGTGCCGCTTGACGAGCCACAGGCAGAGAATCCGCCAACTGGGGCGGTGTTGGACTATTACCTGAAAGAAAAGCAAACGCAGGCTGTCCAACTGGAGATTCTTGACTCCGCGGGAAAACTGGTTCGGCGATTTGCAAGCACAGATCAGCCGCAGAGAACTAGTCCCAACGAGATAGATATTCCGATGTACTGGATTCATGAGATGGAACCATTATCCGCAGAGGCGGGGATGCACAGATTTGTGTGGGATATCCGGTATGCGTTTGCGGGTGGTGGCGGACGGCGGACGCGACGCGGAGGCGGTGGGCCGCTTGCAGTGCCCGGTAAATACACGGTAAGGCTGACAGCAGCGGGCAAAACGATGTCCGTGCCCCTCCTGGTGAAGATGGATCCGCGCGTAAAGACCAGCCTCGCGGACTTGCAGAAGCAGTTTCAGGTGGCTTCAACACTGGCTGCCGGCATGACAGAACTTGCGACTGCGGTTCAACGTGCCGATGATTTGCAAAAGCAGATCGCGGCCAGAAGCAAAGAGGCCGAGGGAAACCCCGAAGTTACAGCGGAGCTGGCCGCGTTGGAAAAGAAAGTTGGCGAGGTGACAGGCTCCGCAACGGGAGGCGGTTTTGGATTCTTTGGATTTGCCGTCCTGGGCAATGAACCGGTGACGCTTAGACAGGTTTCAGCGGCTTATGGCGCCCTGCTAGGGATCATCGAGAGCGCGGATGCAGCTCCTACGGTGGACGCGTTAACGGCAAGCGCGAAATGGGAAATGTCGGGGAAAGCTACGCTGGCACGAATGGACGCGATACAGACGAAGGAATTAACAAGCGTGAATTCCTTGCTTGAGAAAGCTCATTTGCAACCGATTAAATTCAATCCATAAAGACAGACAAGCATTTCAGCGCAGGGATGAGAGGCTTGTGGCAGCCGGGCTGGGAGAGCCGGAGGGACGGCGTTCTTGTGCGCATTTAGTCGTCAAACGGCCAGTTGGTTTTTGCAGATGCTGAGAAAGCACGACCGCGACTTTTTGCAGCCAGCCGGGTTTAATGAACGTAGGAGAATTCAAAGCCAGCACACGAGAGGACCCTCCATGACTAGGTACAGCTTTACAAAGCAATTGGCAGTTGCCGCCGGACTTCTGGCACTGACACTGTCGCCGGGAATCAGCCGCGCTCAGAGCTCACAGCCCACCGCGCAGGATCAGAGCCAAGCGGCTCCCGCCGTCCCATCGCAGCATGAAGGAAGAATGCATGGAGCGATGTCCGGCCTGAACCTGACGGACGAACAAAAGGCGGAGATGAAGAAAATCCACGAGTCCACTAGGGCCGAATTGGAAGCAGTGAATAAGGATGAGTCGCTGACAGCGGATCAGAAGGCGGTGAAGATCCATGAGTTGCGGCGCAGCGCGCGCAGGCAAATGGTCAAGCAGTTGACCCCCGACCAACGGCAGCAGATGAAAGCCAATATCCGCGAGATGCGTGCCGCGCGACGAGAGCGGCAGCAGCAACAGCCGCAAGCTCAGCCGCAAGGATAGGAAAACCGGGAACAATTGGATCGGTTCGAATCCCGAGAACGAACAAGCAGTCCATCGAGTCAAGTTTGCTTTGGCGGTTCATGAAGGGACGGTCCCAATGGCCGTCCCTTTTTCGTTGCGGAGGGTGAATAGGGGCGGCGCTAAGGTGTGCATAGATTTGATATGCTTCTGTATGTGAACAGGAAGCTCTTGCCGGCAACTCCCAGACACACCCGTACGACAATTGGCTTTTGGCGATTTGGGGCACTGGTGACATTGGCCGGAGCAGTCATCGCTCTGTTTTCGCAACCTCCGGCACTGACACAGCAAAATCCACCTCAGCCTCCGCCGGCGCAATCAAGTCCAGCGATTCAAAGTGCGCCCACGCCGGGAGCGACTCCGCTCTTACAACAACCGGCGCAGCCACGCGCGGGACTGAACATCGTCGTGCTTGATCCGGCGCATGGTGGGACTGATCCGGGAGCACGAGGAACCGGCGGGATGCGCGAAAGCGAGATCACGCTGGACTTCGCGGCACAGGTGAGGAAAGCGTTGGAGTCGCAAGGTTTTCAAGTTGTTCTGACGCGCCAGGGCGACGAAAACCCGTCGTTTGATGACCGATCGGCGATTGCAAACGCGCAAATAGGGGCTGTTTTTGTAACGCTGCACATCGCTTCCACGGGGCTACCGGGTACGGTGCGAGTGTACGTGGACTCGGACCTGCCGGCCCGGACAGACGCGGGGGGACTAATCCCGTGGGATCGAGCGCAGCTTCCATTTGAGGGTTTGAGCAGGAAAATGGGAGATCTTGTGCAGGTACTGCTGGTGCAACGATTCAAGGGATCGCCCGTCACGGCCCAAACCGCAGCGGTCCGGCAACTGCGAACTACGGCGGCGCCAGCGATCGCCGTGGAGGTATCCAGCGTCGTAGTTGAAGAGCGCGCAGACCTGGATCGAATGGCGCCGGGCGTGGCGGATGCCATCGCGACGGGCTTGGCCTCCTTCCGCCCGTCTTACGTTGTGCCGACGACGCGAGCCACGCCGTGACTTCTCGCTGGATCAGATGGCTGGTAGCGGCGCTCAGTCTGGCTGTGATAGTGGGAGTGATTTACCTTCCGATATTGCGCCGGAGAATGCAACTTGCGGCAAAGCTGCAACAGCAAACCGCGGAGCAGGCGCGCAGAGAATTGACACAAGTGGTGCCTGTTAATCCAGGGGAACCGCGCGTTAAGACTAAGCTTTTTTGGGCCTCTGGGAATGGGGATGGGACGTTGATGAATGCGACGGTGGAGCTTCCACTCTCGAGCGACCCGGTGTTACGGGCGAAACAAGTATTGAACACGCTCTTGGCAGGACCCGTGGACACAGACTTGAGGACCTTGCCGCCCGATGCAGTCCTGTTGGCCTTCTACCTTCTGCCTGACGGTACAGCCATCGCGGACTTTTCCGAGGCCTTGGCGACGGAGACGCCCTCAGGAATCCAGAGCGAACAGATGGCTGTGGATTCGATCACGCAAACGCTCGAAGCAAACGTGCCGAAAGTCCAAAGGCTGAAAATCCTGATTCACGGGCAGGAAGTCGAAACGTTGGCAGGACACCTGGATCTGACGGGCACGTTTTTAGTAAATACGAATGCCGCACAAGCGCCATTCCCGACGACAACGCCTGTTGCAACTCCGCCAGCTTCTCCTAGCTCGGGCAAACCAGCCGCTCCTGCCACGGATAAGCCGACGCAAGTTCCCGCGCCGCCGCCCAGGCCTGGTGCCGCGACATTGACACCGGAGAATGGCCCCGGCAAACTGGCGCAACTTGAACGAAGTGCACCAGCGGACTAAAGACGAAATGGATGACGTCAGGAGGAAAAGTGCGAGTTGATGGCCGCGGCCCGGACCAGATGCGCCCTTTGAAGATGACGCCGGATTTCATTTCGACGGCCGAAGGCAGCGTGCTCATCGAGATTGGAAGCACACGGGTGATTTGTACGGCGTCGGTCGATGACGGCGTGCCGGGGTTTCTGAAAGGAAGCGGCAAGGGCTGGGTAACGAGCGAATACGGAATGCTTCCGAGGGCTACGGAAGAACGCACACCAAGGGAAGCGACGCGAGGCAAACAATCAGGCCGAACCCTGGAGATTCAGCGGCTGATCGGGAGATCGCTGCGCGCCGTGACTGACCAGGAAGCGCTCGGCGAACGCACTGTGTGGATCGATTGCGACGTAATTCAGGCGGACGGCGGAACGCGGACAGCCTCCATCACGGGTGCCTTCGTGGCGTTGGCGCTGGCGTTCGAAAGATTGGTGGCCGCGGGGATCCTGAAGAACTCGCCCTTGATCGATACGGTTGCCGCAACGAGCATAGGGATCGTCGATGACAGGGCACTCCTGGATTTGGCCTACGAAGAGGACTCGCGCGCGGAAGTGGACATGAATGTTGTGATGACGGGTAGTGGACATTTCGTGGAGATTCAGGCCACCGCTGAAGGTCGGCCCTTTAGCGGAAGCGAGTTGCAGGACCTCCTGGCATTAGCGGCAGCCGGGATCCGCCGCCTGACAGAAGAACAACGCGCCGTGTTGCCGGTTAAATTCAGTGCTCGCTCGCGTTAAGTTGTTTCTGGCTTCTTCCAATCCGGGAAAGCTCGAAGAGTTTCGTGCCCTTGCAAACGTGGAATGGACGTCCGAGGCTAACTCGACGGCCACGCGGGCCGATATCGAACTGCTGCCTGGATTCAGCGCCCTGTCTCCCTTCGAAGAAAATGCGCCGACCTTTGCGGAGAATGCCGCGGGCAAGGCACTCCACTACTCTCGGATGGGTGAAGGTTTTGTGTTTGCGGACGATTCCGGGCTCGTGGTACCGGCGCTCGGAGGTGCGCCGGGAGTGCACTCAGCGCGATATGCGGGAGCAAACGCAACCGATAGAGAGCGGATAGAGAAACTCACGAATGCGCTCCGTGGGAAAAAAGAAGAAGACCGGACTGCGCATTTTGTTTGTGCGATCGCGTTGGCGGCGCGCGGTAAAGCGTTGGCGATCGTGACTGCGCTGGTGGATGGGCAGATTGTGGAAGAGCCGAGGGGATCCGGTGGATTTGGCTACGACCCCGTGTTCTATTGCCCTGGATTGAGAAAAACGTTCGCGGAGCTTTTGCCGGCGGAAAAAAATCAGCACAGCCATCGCGGGAAGGCATTTCGGAAGTTGCTTGGTTCGCTCAAGCTATCGGACGGGCACGGCTCGCTGTGACCATATAACCAAAGCAGCCCGGGTAGTCCAGAGGTTCCTGCAAGAACGGCTTGCCTATCGTGTGTGCTATCCTTCGCATCATGCCAACAAAGAAGGCAGGTAAAAGGAGAAAATCTGCGACAAGGCGGCCTAACGCGAGGAGGTCGAACCGCGCTTCGAAGGATGTGAGGAAAGCCAAGAAAGCGGGAGCCGCTGGAACCGATCCGAAACGCGTTGCGGCAATACTGGCCGGGCTGGACGAAGCTTACCCGGCGGCGAACTGCGAATTGAAGCACGAAAATGCTTTCCAGTTGCTGATTTCGACGATTCTTTCCGCACAGTGTACAGACGTTCGCGTGAATCAAGTGGCGGAAACGCTCTACAAAAAGTATCCAACCCCGGAAGCATTCGCCTATGCGAATCCGACCGAGTTAGAGCAAGACATCCGACCGACAGGATTCTTCCGAAACAAGACAAAATCAATCATGGGGGCGAGCAAAGCGCTCATTGAAAGATTTGGCGGTCAGGTCCCTCATACCATGGAGGAGATGCTGACGTTGCCGGGAGCGGCGCGAAAAACGGCGAACGTTGTCCTGGGAACGGCGTATGGGATCGCCAGCGGAGTCGTTGTGGACACGCATGTGATTCGCATTTCGAACCGCCTGGATTTGACGAGAGAAGAAGACCCGAAAAAGATCGAACTAGACTTGATGCGCGTGATCCCAAAGGAAAAGTGGATTCTATTTTCGCACCAGATCATCTGGCATGGGAGGCGTGTGTGCCAGGCGCGCAAGCCGAAGTGTGGTGAGTGCAACCTCGAAAAGCTATGCTATTCGAAGGATAAGACGATCTAGCGAGATCCCAATTGTCAACGCGGCATGAGCCCGAAGTAATCTAACCCGGTCAATCTCTACTACTACAAACGGTCAGTGACCTTTCCCCGTGCCGGAATCCGTGAAGCTCTTCCAGATTCGAGTCCAACCACCCGACATCCTTTAACCATTGCTTTCACGTATGATTCAGAGATGAGGATCCTGCTGGTCGAAGACGATCCGGGCGTGCGTAGGTTTGTCGTGAAAGGCCTGCGCGAACAAGCCTACGCAGTGGACACGGCAGTCTCTGGCGAGGAAGCCTTGTATCAGGCGGACATCAATTCCTACGATCTGATCATTCTCGACGTCATGATTCCAGAGCCCGACGGGTTCGAGGTCTGCCGCAGGCTTCGCAAGTCCGGCCGGCAGATGCCCATTCTGATGCTGACTGCCCGAGACGCCGTCGAAGATCGTGTCAGCGGACTCGATCGCGGCGCGGACGACTACCTCACCAAGCCATTCGAATTTCGCGAATTGCTCGCCCGCCTGCGCGCGCTGCTGAGGCGCTCGACCGAATTGCATCCCCCGAGACTGAGCGTCGGAGACCTGGTGCTGGATACGGCGGCGCAGAATGCAACGCGAGCAGGAAGCGTCATCCCTTTGACGCACAAGGAGTATGCATTGCTCGAATACCTCGTCCGGAATGCGGGAAGAGTGGTGAGCAGAGCGGATATTGCGGAGCACGTCTGGGACGAAACGTTCGATCCGTTTTCAAACCTTATCGAAGTTTATATCAACCGGCTTCGCCGAAAAATTGATCCGGAGGGAACCTCGGGGCTGTTACAAACCCGCCGGGGCGCTGGTTACATTTTGAAGGCTGCCGAAGATGCGGAAAGCGGGACGCGGACGCAGGCCGGCGGAATGCAGGGTAAGTCAACGATGTCGGACCGCAAGAAACATGCTTGATTCCGTCCGCGTGCGGCTGACGGTGTGGTACTCGGCGGTTCTTGCCGGCGTGCTGATCCTGGTCTCCACGACCACTTATTTCATCGTCCGGAAAACGTCGATGCAACGGACGGATTCCGATTTGCAGACACTCGCCGATTCGTTCCTGGTTACATTCCACGCCGAACTTGAGGACGCCCGAAGCACGCAGTCGTCCGCGGTCTTGTCCGCGGCAGACCAGTCCATCATCGAGCATCGTTCGATAAACGACGCCTTCGTCGTTTTCGAAAAGGGCGGGAAGATCCTTGCCAACTCGAATGACATCGCGTCTGCTGGTGTGAGACCTCGCCCGGTTGCGGCTGCCGCAATCGCCTCTGAGGAATTTCGCCAATTTGCAACGAAGAGTGAGACCGAGCAAGCCAGCCTGGATACGATCCGGGGAGAAAGGGCGCAGTTCCGAGCCTATGCCCGTCATTTCAATGCCCTCGGACAAAATTATGTTCTTGTCGTCCTCCATTCGTTACACGCTCAAAATGAAATGCTGGAAACAATCCGGTTGGCGTTTACGTGGATGATACTCGTCGGTCTGATCTTGGCTGGGACGGGCGGCTATTTCCTGGCGAGAAAGAGTCTAGCTCCGGTGGTGGCCATGGGTACCCATGCGCAACGCATCGGAGCCGCAAATCTTCACGATCGCCTTCCCGTGCTGAATGCAAACGATGAACTCGGAAGGCTAGCAACGATTTTCAATGATCTTCTAGACCGGCTCGACGAGTCCTTTGAGCGCCAGCGCCGTTTTATCGCAGATGCTTCTCACGAACTGAGGACTCCATTGGCGATTCTTCGCGGAGAGGCCGAGGTGGCCATGCAGCAAGGCGACCGCACGGCCAAGGACTATCTCGAATCGCTCGCGATTCTGCACGAGGAAACATCACGGTTGATCAAAATTGTGGAAGACCTCTTCACGCTTACCCGGGCTGATTCGGGCCAGTACCCTTTATCTCCAGAGGATTTGTATCTTGAGGAGCTTGTAGCGGATTGCGCCCACTCAGCAAAAACGCTTGCACGCGAGAAAAATATAGCATTAAGCGTGGATGCCTCATCCGAGTGCCTGGTCCGCGGAGACCAGACTCTCCTCCGCCGGATGATCCTAAATCTGCTGGACAACGCGATTAAGTACACGCCTGAAGGCGGACATGTCGAGATTGCGTGTCTCTCGGCCGCGAGCGGCTTTGGAGTGCACGTAACCGACACGGGGCACGGCATACCACCCGAGCTTCAAACCAAGATATTCGAACGCTTTTTTCGGGCCGATCCTGCGCGATCGCGGTCTGGTCGGGAAGGCGGGGCAGGCTTGGGACTGTCAATAGCGCTCTGGATAGCGCAGGCGCACCATGGCCGGCTGGAACTGGTTCGCTCGGATACATCAGGAAGTCATTTCGCAGTGTATCTTCCGGGCCCCGCCGGTGGTTCCACGGGAGCGGATTAATCGTCTGTTTATCTCGGGGCCGATAGATTCGTATAGGCGGTACTTGGAGCTTTGTGGCCGCTCGAGAGCACTCCTGTGAAAAACTGGACTTTTTCAAATCGATTCGTGCTTTTTGCGCTCATTTTGCTAGTCCTATCGCCGCCTCCAGCGGTAAGCCAGCAGCCGGACAATCCTGTACCCAAGCCTTCGACGTCGAATTCATTGCAGCCGAATGACTCATCGGCGAACCAAACCAGCCCCGCACCTCCTGATAAACGGATACGACTGTCGCTTAAGGACGCCCTTGACCGTGCGCGAAAGAATAGCCCCCAATTCCAGGCTGCGCAGACGGATGCTGCCCTTGCGCGACAAGACCGGTTCCAGGCTGGGGCGGCGCTGTTGCCCAGTGTGACGTATAACAATCAGGTGTTGTACAGCCAAGCCGCCCCGGCCGCAGTGGCCGAAAAGACTCTTGTTCCAGTCCTATTCATTGCAAATAACGCGGTTCACGAATATGTGAGCCAAGCCAACGTACATGAAGCGATCGACCTTGCAGGGATTGCGGTATTTCGCCGCGCCTCGGCGACTGCGGCGGCTGCCCGCGCCCGCGCGGAAATTGCCTCACGCGGACTTGTGGTCACCGTCGTTCAGAGCTACTACACGATGGCCGCCGCTCAGCAAAAAATGGAAACGGCTCGTAAAGCTGTGGAGGAGGGCGAAACTTTTCTTAAGCTCACGCAGGACTTGGAGCATGGCGGAGAAGTCGCTCACGCCGACGTTATCAAGGCCGACTTGCAGGCGCAGGATCGCCGCAGACAGTTTCAGGAAACCCAACTGGCCTATCTGAATGCCAAGCTGAGTCTTTCGATTCTGGTCTTCCCAGAATTGACTGATGAATTCGAGCTTGCCGACGATTTGCACGCGAATGCGCCCATGCCCACACTGGAAGAAGTTAAGCAACAGGCCGCTCAGGCAAACCCCGATGTCCGCGCAGCCCTGGAAGCCGCCCGTGCCGCCGGAAACGACGTCACTGTCGCTCGCGGGGGATACTTACCCGCCCTGGGGCTGGACTATTGGTACGGTATTGACGCGGAGAACTTCGGAGTGAACTTTCCAATGAAGATAAACGGGCAAACCTTCTCGAACCTGGGCTCTTCCATCAGCGCGACACTCAATATCCCCATCTGGAATTGGGGTGCGACGCAAAGCCGCGTCAAGCAAGCCGAGCTTCGCCGCACCCAGGCAAAACGCGAACTGTCGTTTGCACAACGCAAACTCCTCGCGCAGATCCAATCGTTCTACTCCGAAGCGGACACGGCCTTGAACGAGCTCACGGGATTGAGCCGTTCGGCGGAGCTTGCCGCTGAAAGCCTCCGGTTGACCACCTTGCGGTACAAGAATGGCGAAGCCACAGTACTCGAAGTAGTTGATGCACAGACCACTGCAGCGCAAGCGAACAGCGCGTACCAGGACGGCGCCGTGCGCTATCGAGTGGCACTTGCAAACTTGCAGACTTTGACGGGGGTGCTTCCAACTCCATGAAACTGGCGATTTCGCATCCCCTGCAATTTTCGATCTCGGCCCGTGCGCTTGGCGGCGCCGTTTTTGTCTTGTTGTCTCTAACCGGTTGCGGGAAAGCAGAAAAAGAACCGGAGACCATAGTTTCGGTCCAAGTCACTCCCGCGCTGCGCGCCCCCATTTCGCAGGTGATCTCGGGCGAAGCCGTTTTGTTCCCGCTTGAACAGGCTATCGTCTCTCCAAAAATGACGGCACCGATAACTGAATTCAAGGTGCAGCGAGGCAGTCGCGTAAAGAAAGGACAGCTTTTGGTCGTTCTCGAGAACAAGGATCTCGCCGGGCAAGCAGAAGCGAGCAGGGGAAACTTTGAACAAGCCGATGCGGGCTACATCACCTCAGTCGATGCCACAATTCCTCAAGAAATTCAGAAAGCGGAGCTTGATGCAGCGGCCGCACAAGCAGCGTTTGATGCGCAACAAAAGATCTACGATAGCCGAAAAGAGCTTTTTCAGCAGGGGGCAATTCCTCAACGGGAAGTGGAAGCAGCTGGAGTCGCCCTTGCTCAGGCAAGGAGTGTGAACGAGGTAGCGCGAAAGCAACTCGTGGACTTGCAGCGGCTGGGCAAAACGCAAGCCCTGAAATCGGCCCACGGGTCAAGACTTTCTGCCGAGGGACAGATGCGAAGTGCGGAAGCCATGCTTAGTTATTCCGAGATCCGAAGTCCCATCGACGGAGTCGTTACTGATCGGCCTCTCTACGCGGGCGATCTTGCGACGGCAAATCAACCCATCCTTACAGTCATGAATTTGAGCAGGCTGATTGCAAAAGCTCATATTCCACAATCGGAGGCTGCCACACTCAAGGTAGGAAACCCAGCAGAGCTAAAGGTGAGCGGATTGGACGAGCCCGTGAAGGGGCGCGTCACACTGGTGAGCCCGGCGCTCGATGCGGGCAGTACGACGATTGAAGTTTGGGTGGAGGCTTCCCAATCCAATGCCGCTTTGAAGCCAGGCACGACGGTGGAAGTCTCGATGACTGCCAAAACGGTGAAAGACGCCATTGTGGTGCCAAAGAGCGCTGTGCTCAGGAACGCCGAAGGGGCGACGGACTATGTGGTGCTGGCAGGTGCGGACCATAAGGCGCACTGGAAGACCGTGCAAATCGGGATCCGTGGTGAAAATCAGGTGCAAATCGTCAACGGCATAAACGCAAACGATTCAGTCATCAGTTCCGGTGGATACGCGCTGCCGGATGAAACCAACATAAAAATCGTAGCCGCAACTCCTCCAGAAGAAGACGCGGCTGATAAAGAGGGAAAGGCCGAGAAGAAAAGCCTGGCGGGCTCCGCAAACCCAGACAGCAAGGACAAGGACTAATCGCGCATGGAACCACGGTCCGAGTCGCAAAAAGCTGAGCCACTTGCCCAGGAAAAACCACCCTGGTTCCAGCGTCTCTCGAGTCCCATTCTTTTCCTCATCGTGAGCCTGACGCTGGTCGGCGGCTACCTCGCATTTTCAATTCCCGTTTCTGTTTTTCCGAGTACGGACTTCCCGCGCGTGGTCGTCGGCGTTGACGCTGGCGTCATGCCCATCGATCAGATGCTTGTGACAATCACTCGCCCGATCGAAGAAGCTGTAAACAGCATTCCAGGTTTGCAGAAGGTCCAGTCCATCACCAGCCGCGGCTCCGCCGAAGTGGATCTCTACTTTGACTGGAATAGCGACATGATTCTGACTTTGCAGCGCGTCGATGCCGTCGTGGCGCGTTTGCAGGGTGAACTTCCCGCGATCGCAAAGCTCGACACGCACCGTCTCACTTTTGCTGTCTTCCCCATCATCGGGTACAGCCTTACCTCGGACTCGGTTCCCCAAAACAAACTCTGGGAGATCGCCACCTACGACCTGAAGCCTCGTATCAACCGCCTCGACGGCGTCGCTACTGTCGTGATTCAGGGCGGCCGCGTTCCTGAATTTCAAGTGACACCGGACCCCGTCCGTCTTCTTGCTGCAGGAGTTACCGTCACGGACATTCTGGATGCCATCCGTCGCACAAATTTAATCGATTCTCCAGGTCTGATCGAGCACGAGCATCAGCTCACTCTGGGCCTTGTGAGTGGACGCGTAAACACTCCGGAGCAGCTTGCCCAGATCGTGGTCAAGAGTTCTGCATCAGCAGTGCCGATTCGGATCGGTGATATTGGGTCCGTCGGTCCGTCGGTTGCGCCGACATACACCATTGTCACGGCCAATGGCAAGCCCGCCGTGTTGCTCAACGTGAATCGGCAGCCGGACAGCAACACGCTGGCCGTCGCCAGCGAAGTGCACGCTCTAATTCAGGAGCTTGCCCCCACTCTGCCTCAGGGTGTGCATCTCGAACCGTTTTACGACCAGTCCACAATCGTCCATGATTCTATCGCCAGCGTCAGGGATGCTGTGCTTCTGGGAATTATCCTTTCGTCGGTCATTTTGGTGTTGTTCCTCCGCGATTGGGGAACTTCGCTGGTGGCTGGATTGGTGATTCCTGTCACACTTCTGATCACTTTCATTGTCCTGAAGGCGACGCACCAAAGTTTCAATCTGATGACTCTCGGCGGACTCGCCGCCGCGGTTGGTCTGGTCATCGATGATGCCATTGTCGTCCTTGAAAATATTGTCTTGCACCGCGACGCCGGGCAGAGCCGCCAGGAGGCGATCCGCAGCGCCTTGAAGGAGCTGACTAAACCTTTGATCGGCTCGACGATTACTCCCATCGTCGTCTTTCTCCCGTTGATCTCCACGACGGGCGTGACCGGAACCTTTTTCCGCGCCCTGGCAATTACGATGACTGTTTCGCTCCTCACATCGCTCGCGCTGGCCATGTCTTGGACTCCTGCGCTTAGCCAGTACCTCGTGCGGCGAAAAGATACGTCTACCGCTTCGGTTTCTTCGGCAGGGCCAGATATGGCCGCACTAATGGCGGCGGAAGAGGCCCACATTTCCGGCTTCTTTGGTCGCATCGTTAATTTCTATACGAAAGGCATGCAAGTCATTATCAGGCGGCCCTTGGCTCTGGCAGGCGGCTGCCTTGCAATCGTTATTCTGGCTTTCGTGTGTTACAGCTTTCTGCAAACGGAATTTCTCCCCGAAATGGACGAGGGGGGCTTCATACTGGATTATTTCACTCCCCCGGGAAGTTCGCTTGCCGAATCGAACCGCATTCTGCTGCACATCGAACAGATCCTCCGTTCCACTCCGGAAGTCGAAAATACTTCTCGTCGCACCGGCATGCAGCTGGGCCTTGCCTCCGTCACCGAGGCAAACAATGGCGATTTCACCGTCAAGCTCAAGCGAAACCGCGACCGTGACATAGACGAAGTCATCGCCGATGTTCGTGCAAAAATCAAACAGACCGAACCGGGTGCGGACGTGGAGTTCATCCAACTGCTCCAGGATATGATCGGCGATTTGACCAGCCAGCCAGAGCCGATTGTCATCAAGCTATTTTCGCAAGACGGCAAGCTGCTGAATGAAACGGCGCTGCGCGTCGCCGACGTCATCGCGAAAGTTCACGGTGTGGTGGATGTCCTGAATGGCGTGGAGAACACCATAAGCGGCCCTGCCGTGACCTACCAGGTGAATCCCACGGTGGCAGCACGGGCCGGTTTCACGCCGGAAGAGATTGCCCTCGATGCTTCGGCGGTATTGGAGGGCGAGCCGGCTTCGACGCCCGTCATTCTCAATGATCGCGCCTACACAATTCGCGTGCGCTTTCCGGATCAGAATCGATCGTCGCTTGACCGCATGAGCAACACACTTCTGGCGAGCTCGACGGGCCGCACCGCCACGCTCGGTTCCCTGGCTACTGTCACCACCGATCCTGGCGAGACGGAGATCAGGCGCGAGAATTTGCAACGTCTGGTTCAAGTCACAGCGCGACTCGAAGGCGTCGCTCTAGGCGCCGGCGTCTCCGCCGTACAGAAGGCGGTGCTCAATTTGCATCTGCCGCCTTCCATCCGCGTCGAGTATGGAGGACTCTATCAAGAAGATAAGCAGTCCTCACAGGCACTGCTGATGGTTCTCTTGTTGGCTCTCTTGCTTTTGTTTGCCGTGCTGCTTTTTGAGTTCGGCACTTTTTCCGCGCCCACAGCGATCCTTGCCTCGGCGTTGCTATCCACATTCGGCGGGTTCCTGGCCCTGCTCATTACCAACACTACATTCAATGTCGCGTCTCGTATGGGCATGATCATGGTCATCGGCATCGTCGCCAAGAATGGCATTCTACTGCTTGATGCCGAGCATCGCTTCCGTAACCTGGGGTTCTCACAATTAGACGCCATGATTCAAGCGGGCCGGCGGCGATTACGCCCTATTGTCATGACCGCCATGGCGACGGTTGCGGGCATGCTTCCACTGGCATTTGGAATCGGCGCAGGTTCTGAGATGCTGAAACCGCTGGCAATTGCGGTCATCGGCGGATTGCTCAGTTCGATGGTTTTATCTCTAGTCTTCACGCCTGCCATCCACTACTTCCTTCAGCGTAAGTCCACCGTCGAGAGTGGGTTGGCCGAGGCCTCGTAGAATCCCTTTCCCCAAACACAATCGAACCAGGGGTGGCGGTTTCCTTTCGCTCTCTGTCCTAGTAAAGTTGATAATGGAGATTAATTATTTTCATGCACAAAACAGCCCTGAAAAACAATTCAAGCACGCTTCGTCGTGACCCGGCAGTCCCACTCAGCAGAAACGAACACCTGCTGCGGTGGGTGGACAAAATGGCGGAACTAGTCAAGCCGGCAGCAATCCATTGGGTCGATGGCTCGCAAGAAGAAATCGATTTCTTGCTGCACGAGATGGTTGAGGCAGAGACCATAACTAAGCTCAATGAGAAGCTGTGGCCCGGTTGCTACTACGCCAGGTCGGACCCAAACGACGTCGCGCGCGTCGAAGACCGGACGTTCATTTGCTCTCTTTCGAAGGACAGCGCCGGCCCGACAAATAACTGGGAAAACCCCTATGAAATGCGAAAGAAGCTAAAGAGCCTTTTCAATGGCGCCATGCGCGGGCGGACCATGTACGTCCTGGGTTACAGCATGGGCCCGTTTGGATCGCCCATGTCTCAGATTGGCGTGCAGCTTACCGATTCTCCTTACGTCGTCGCCAATATGCGCATCATGGCTCGCATTGGAGTGCCGGTGTTCCAACAAATCGACACGGGCATTCCACGGGTGGTGCCGTGCATGCATTCCGTCGGCGCACCGCTCGCCTCCGGACAGAAGGATGTGCCCTGGCCGTGCAACAAGGAAAAATACATCGTCCATTTTCCGGAGACGCGCGAGATTTGGTCGTACGGCTCCGGCTATGGTGGGAATGCGCTCCTCGGCAAGAAATGCTTCGGGTTGCGAATCGCCTCCAACATCGCGCGCGACGAGGGCTGGATGGCGGAGCACATGTTGATTCTCGGCGTGCAGAATCCCGAGGGCGAAAAGACATATGTGGCTGCGGCTTTTCCCAGCGCGTGCGGAAAAACAAATTTCGCGATGCTCATTCCGCCGAAGGGATTTGAAGGATGGAAGGTCTGGACGGTCGGTGATGACATTGCCTGGATTCGACCGGACGAAAATGGCCTCCTGCGAGCCATCAACCCGGAAGCAGGGTTTTTCGGCGTGGCGCCGGGAACCTCTGTGAAGACTAACCGCAACGCTATGGCCACACTCGCCAAAAATTCCATTTTCACAAATGTTGCGCTTACTCCGGACGGCGGCGTGTGGTGGGAAGGCATGACGGACGCCCCGCCGGCTGAATGCCTCGATTGGAAAGGGCAAAAGTGGACTCCGGAGATCGCTAAAGCAACCGGCGCTAAGGCCGCTCACCCCAACGCTCGCTTCACAGCGCCGGCGTCGCAGTGCCCGACTATCGATCCCGCCTGGGAAGATCCCAATGGCGTTCCACTCAGCGCCATCATCTTCGGTGGACGAAGAGCAACCACCATGCCCCTCGTCTTTCAAGCCTTCAATTGGAGCTCCGGGGTTTACATCGGGGCGACAATGGGATCGGAAACAACCGCGGCGGCGGCAGGCGCGGTGGGAAAGGTCCGCCGTGACCCGATGGCCATGCTTCCCTTCTGCGGTTATCACATGGGTGATTACTTCCGGCACTGGATCAAGATGCAGCGGTCGCTCTCGCTAACGCCGCGGATTTTCCACGTGAACTGGTTTCGCAAGGATGGAGAGGGAAAATTCATGTGGCCCGGATTTTCGGAAAACATGCGCGTATTGAAATGGATCGTTGACCGTACGAAAGGACGCGCTTTAGCAAGAGAGACTCCCGTTGGCTGGATGCCGCGCTACAATGACATGGAGTGGAACGGAATGAGTTTCTCTAAAGAAAGATTCGACGAGTTGCAGAAGTTTAATCGGGAGGACTGGCGCAAGGAAGTGATCGAGCACGAAGAGTTGTTCATTCGCCTTCACGACCATCTGCCGAAAGAAATGGTTTACGAACGAGAACTCCTGATCTGCAGGTTGTAGATTTTGGAGAGCCCCGGCGGTTCTATTCCAGGGCAGCCTGGAGAAGCGCCCCGGCAGTGCTGATATTCTTGACCAGCTCTTTTGGCACGTTGCGCCGTCGCCGGAGGTAGTCCGAGCTGTTTTAGGACAACCATACCTTGCGTTCCGTGTCCTGCCAGACCAACGCTTTCAAGGGAAGATCGATGGCTATCGTCGGGGAAGCTACCATTACAGGCGTGCCCGCCTCTGAGCTCCCGCAGGCTTCACTCAACGTTAAGCGGATACAAGCTAGAATCAAGACGGAGTGGTACGGTAGAATGAAGAACGCACTTCATGTCGGGGCGTAGCGCAGCCTGGTAGCGCGCCTGCCTTGGGCGCAGGAGGCCCCCGGTTCAAATCCGGGCGCCCCGACCACTAACTTACTGATCTAACTGACTTTCCGTTTCCGCAATACTTCCGCAACTCTCCAACTTGGGAACATTTGGGAACAATTGCTCTTCGAGCAAGTTCACAGCGTCTCTTTGTGCACTCCCACTGTCGTGTGTATAGATGTCCAGAGTTGTCGCCATGTGTGAATGTCCAAGCTGAGCTTGTGCAACCTTCAAAGGAGTTCCTTGCGAATGCAACAATGTGCCGTGCCTGTGACGGAGGGTATGCCAATCGATTCGTTGGAGACCAGCTCTCTTGCACGCGGTTCGTAGTGCCTTTTTTCTGAGATTATCCACCGCGAGCGGAAGGCCTTGGCTCTTAGAGAATACCAATGCCTCTTGAGAGTTTTCTGTCGAACGCGAAAAGAGGCCTTCCAGTTCACGCACAACCGCGGCAGCCAATGGAACTTCACGTCGGCTTGCGCGTGTTTTCGGCGAACCGAAGTGTCCTTTGTAGCAAGTCTCTGCCACGCGCAATGTCCCACGAAGCAGATCGATTCGTCCCCAGCGCAACGCGAGGATTTCAGCGATCCGCAGGCCGGTCATTGTCGCAAGAATCATGATCGTGCGGAGACGTTCGTTACTCGCAGCTATGAGTCGTCGAACTTCTTCTGCCGTAAGAAACCTGTGAGGACGCTTCAACGTCCTTTCTGGCATCTTGACACCGCGCACTTGATTATTCAGGACGTAGTCCCAATTGACTGCCGTTCCCATCACTTTGCTGAGGAGATGTCGCAGATGGTTGGTGGTTTCCCATGCGAATCCTTGCTTGAGTTTCTCCAAGAGGTACTGCTGAACTTTGACTCTGGAGATGTCAGACAGGCGATGTCCACCAAACCTTGGAATCAAGTGTTTGCGCGGCAGGAGCGAATAAATCTCCCGCGTCGCATACTTGAGTGTTGGCAGTACTCCGGGTTGAAAGCAGTCCGCGATGAATTGCGAAAACAGCATCGTGCCTTCTGGACGGTACTGCCCTTGGTTAACGGGGCTGAGATGAGCGTCTAGTAGTCTGCGAGCTTCACGACGGCCTGCAATTTCACTTACGGGACCGAGCACAACCGAGCGCATCACCCGATCGGCTGATCCATCAGCGAGAATCACGTCTTCCCTCCATCGTGCGACCCACACTTTCCGACGCTTACCACGAATAAACAGACAACCATTCTGATATTGGCTACGAGCCATCCTTTTCCTCTCCAATCTGAGGTTGGCTCGTCTGCCTTTTCCTATGTCACTTCTGAGTGTAGCGCCGGTGTCAAGCGGCACGATGGCCTCCGCGTTGACTCTCCACCCAGGCGTGAATTTCTTCTTCACGAAAGCGCCAGTATTTGCCAAGGCGAATGCCGGGAAGGCGCTCTATCGAACGCTTGCGCGTCCTTCCGTAGACCCAAGAAACTGGAACATGCAATAAGTCGGCTACCTGTTGGATCGTTAAGAGCTTTTCGTTGTCTCTACCCCCTGTGGCCCCGTTGTGCTTCCGCCGAAATGCGTTTGACTCCGAATAGTCTTCCGCGTCATAGGAGGCTGCATGCGGGCGCTCGCTCATGCTTTCCATCGGACGCGAGCCATGTCGTCGTGAAGACGCTGTGTTCTCGCGCATGTCGAATTGTGTCGGTGCGTCTTTCATTGTGTTACGCGGTCTCTTTGGGTCCGCCTCATATAAGCTGATGGACTTTTGCATCGCTTGGCTGTTTGGCTAGCCAGGCTTTGAACTCGTCATCGCGTTTGAACAGGACTTTCAGAGCTTCCGTGATGACGTATGACGAAGTTGAGTCGATGAATTTCGCATACATATCGAGCTGTTCTTTCACCGACTCTTCGACTCGCGCCTGAACCGTCACGGACTTTGGTTGTTTGGGTGGTGCCTTAATGATTGCCATGTCGCCTTTCGTGTCCTCCTCCTTGGCTTTGTCATACGTACTGCATTACACCTTGCATTCTCCGATTCCTGCACGCGGCCAAAACACGGCCCCGAGTTGCACGGGGCGGGCGGGAGCGACCCCATGGAACTTTGGGCGGCTGAAAGCCGAAAAAGCGGGGTCGCTGCCGCCCGTTTTGGTGGTTCTTTCACAGTGACTCTTGTCCCCATCGCTTTGCTATCTCCCACGCTTCAAGTAAATTGCTCTGGCTACAGACTGAAGAACCTGGAGAAGACGCAGCCGAAGCTTGTAGTTCTTACATTCTTCACTCCTTCCCTGCTGGTTCCTGTGCAGGAACCCCGACCCGGCGCAGCACTTCGGTTGCGAAGTGCGCCCTGACATCGTGCTTGTTACCACCAAACTCCTGAACGATGCTGGTTTCAGTCACTCTGCCGACTTTCCAGCCGCGATACAAATATTCGAAACGTTGTCCGGTGAAGCGCATTTTGGCCTGATTTCGAAAGATCAAATCAGCTTCAGTTAGAGATCCGTAGCGGCCGAGGTCCCAGGCCCTTCGGATTTGGAAGTAGCGCAACAATTCTGCCGACGCGTCCGATCCCAGCGGCACTGCGACCAAAGCATTGAAGAGTTCTTTGGCCTTTCCGAAATGCAAATCGACTCCCGCCAGATAGAGAACGCGGAACTCCGAGAGCTGCCGGAAGAGAGGAACGTAGACTTCGAGATGATGCGCAAATTCCGTAAGACCGGCTTGTGGCCATTGCAGGTAGGTGAACGTCACCACAGTCGAAGCGGCGTCGCCGTCGAGAAACATTGGAAATTTGTCCACGAAGTGGCGAAGCGTAGGCTGCGACGTTTTCTGCCCGTAATAGATCTTCGAGGGCAGAAAGTGACGCGGGGCCTTCAGCTGATCACAGAAAGAGCTCACCTTCTCCGGCTCGGTTTCCAAGTACCTGTACTGTAGGTTGGAAAGGACAAAATCGAGGATTCCAATGCGCCGCTGGATGTATTCGATTTCGTGTTGCCGGCGATTGCGGATGTTCTCGCGGTCGATCTGGCGGTAGAGCCGGCGGGAGAACAGATGGTATACGATCCCTCTCTTTGGAAACCTTTCGGTGCGGGCATGCTTCTTGGTGTGAAGTTTGTCCCAGAAAGTAGTCGTGCGCTCCGCCCAATGAGCGTTGGCGAAGGCGAGGAATTGACGTGCCACAAAGTAGCCCGAATGCGTCGCCAGGAGGTAGAGAAAGCGAGCTTCCGCTTCGGTGTACCCGAGGGCCTTCAATGCGTCGATATGGACAGGGGCGATGTTCATGGCACTGTGATTCGTGCAGCGTTTTCGGATTCGTCAAGCGCACTCCTAGGCCCCGCCGGGCGTATCTTGGTAGGGAAACCGACTTCGCGACCGGCTGGCTACCATGCAGCGACACGCAACATAGCGGAGTAACTGACGAACTCGGAGGGCTCCGGCGAGCCTAGGGAGAAGCGAGCGAGAGCCCCCTCAATATACTAAGAGGCCCAAAGAAAGGAAAAACGCAATCAAGAACACCAAGGCGAGGGCTGATTTCTAGTGCCTATCGGCCATGTTAGAGGGATGCGGAAAAGAATGAAGGGGGAGGCCTCTACGCCTAGATGTGCCCGAGCCCGCAATTAGGAGACTTTGTCGGTTGTCAACTCTGACCTCCCTGCTGGACTCGAGTTCATAGTCAGACTGTGAGCACTTTACCGGTTACGGCTGCCAGGCACTGGTCTGGCCAATGGTGAAATTTCAATTGCAAAACGTGCTTTTCTGGCTTTTGTGAGATATGTTTTGAACATTACCTGCTATGAATCTGAGGCTCTCAGTTTTATTGTCGATTTCGCTCGGTTTTCCCTGCGTTGGAACTGCATGCTCTTGCACTCCGGCGCCTCCCGGTCAGGAAGATGTCAAATTTCAGGAAATCTTAAGAAACTCTGACTTGGTTTTTCGCGGCAAGATAGTCGCACATAGGGACGGTGTGGCTGTGTTCAGAGTCTACGAATATTGGAAAGGAAATATTAAGAGCAATGCTGAAGTCGAATGGCGTCGCGGAGACCGGGGCGACTGCAACGGCTTCTGGCCCGACGACCTGAAGGTCGGGAACGAATTGCTCGTCTTTGCCCGAAAAAGTCGTTTCGGAGTCTATCGGACTGATATCTGCCTACCTACGGGCCTTGCATCCAAAGCCCAAAATGTGTTGCGCGTCCTCGGTCCAGGGAAACAAGTTCCGGTCAGTGCTCGGTAGTCGCGTAAACGGAAAAGTCAAAATTCACTTGGACGGTAACGGCGTTAATCAGGAGTCAGACTCCGGCAGTGTCAACTTCGCGAACGTTGGCTGAACGCAGGCGCAATCCTCCCTTTTCGGACGATACTCTAAGTAATACAAATGAAACTCACTCGAATATCCAAAGCCGGACTAGTGCTGATAGTGCTTGGACTGCTCATCTTCGTGGGCTTTGCTGTTTGGGCCAAGAGTATCCGAACCACTGTGATGGATATTCCCGTGCCAATGAGGGCCGAAGCAGTAAGCAGAGATTTCGCTGTCGATTACGATGCCATTTACACGATGTGGGTCCGGTTTGACCGGGGCATTCCACTCGACGCAGCCCGTTGCGTGTTGGGAGCCCAGAAGTCAGAACTTCACGCAGACTTAGACTGCAAAAATGCCTTGCCCCTTCTTAAATTTTCTTGGGAGCTGAGTCGAGACGGTAAAAATGGGCCAGAAGGCTCATCCGCTGACATGGGAAGTAGTTCGACGGCGGACGGTTCACCGAGCATATCCATTTTCAGTTTTCCCGCTCAAAACAAGCACCGATATACCGCAACGTTTAAATTTGAACAAAATGCGACAAGCCTTATGATACCGCCTCCAAGAATTCGAATCGAACTGGACATTTTCAACCGGGAAGACTTCATCTGGCTGGGGGCAGCGTTCGATTCACTCGGGCTGCTCCTGTGTGTGACCGGCGCAATCATGTTGTTAGTTCCTGTTTTTAAGGCAAAATTCAAAGCCCAAGTACAGGCCTGACGTCCTCAACTCCTGGTTAGTCAGGTTACCGGACATCTGGCCGGGCGGCGGTTAAGTTGGCTTGGGAAGTTTGGAACAGCCAGCTCAACGCCAACGAATTCGGACGAGAGCGGGAATTATGCCGAGTAAGATTAATATGATGGCGACGACATTTACCCAAAATCTGTGAAAGTAGAATTGGGCAGTGCTAATGACTAGAACGCAGATGACCGCAACTACTGGAATCCAAATCATGCTTACCGACCGACGTTTAGCAGGACCATTCACAGAGCAAGTATATCGAACCAATAGTGGATAGGCATCGCCCAGCTGCCAACTCCTGGTAAGTCGGCAAACCGGACAAGTTCGCTCCAGTACCCATTTGTCTGGCAGGCCTGAGGCCAATCAGATTAACTCCCCGAGCCAAGGGAACGCGTACCAGCCGAGCCATGCGAACAGCATCCAGTGAAGAAACAAACTGGTGCGGAATGACGTGCTTGCATTGAGGGTTCGACGAAATGCAAGACCTAAGAAGCCGAGCCAAGCAATATTGATTGAGCATACGATTGCGGTGAACGGGGGTCCCTGATATTTCAGTCCCCATTTCCAACTTACCGCAAAGTCGATTCCACTCAGAATTGTGAGAAACACAAACAGGACGTACGACCTCTTCGGTATCTTCCCCTCCGCTCGAAATAATTGAGGATTCCACGCCAAGAAAAGCAGGGCCGGAATCAACACAGCGGCATACTCCAAATGCCATTGAGTGAGCATAAGAGCAGGAATCACCGTTAGCGCCGGGAACGGACTGAAGATAGTTGGAACTCCCGAGAGGAAAAGTCCTATGCTGGCCGGGCCTACCAAGGCCAACGCACTGACCAAGGTTGTGAGCGAAGCATTTCGAGTCAATTTCACAGCGAGCATCATACCGTCTGTTTATCTATCGGACGAGCCGTCAACTCCTGATAAGTCGCGTTACTGGTAAAGTTCCTTTGGCCGATTCAACTTTACCGGTTAGCGCGTTTAATCGGGAGTTGTGGCTGATTGCAGTTGCGAGATTCCCGGGAGGATTTCCTCCTCGCTTTTGCAGATACGCGGCGAAACTAAACACTTGGTATTTAAGGCGAAGGCTTTCTTTCTTTGGTCTTCTGGAAGAGACGCCGGAAATTCTACCCAAGCATTATATGGCCGACGGTGTCCGAGCACGCGGACGCGTTTGGGCATCTTTTCATCAAACCATTCCTGAACCCATACGGATGCGACCGGATACCAACCTGTTGACTCAATCACAGCTACCGACCATAGTTGCCCGTCCCGCATGGTAATTCCCACGGTCACGCCGGTGGGTTGAACAACGTGGAGACGGGCAAGCGTAAGATTCACAATCTGCGCGTCGTAATTATGGTCTCCGCCTGGGTGGTCGCTTTCCGTCCAGAAACCTTTGCCGAAACGCTTGCTCCAAGCAGCGATTGCGCGGTCAGCATCGGCTTTTGTTCGTATTTCGTATGCCGGGGCGATAAGTGCGGAAGCCAAAGCGTTAAGTCGCGCGAGGTACGCTGAGATACCCGGCGTGCATACAGCGCCGACCGCAGCCAAAATCATCAGTGGTATGCCTACTCGATGGCGGTACGTTCGTCCCAATTTGCTTTCCGCGACGGTGCGTTCCTATGTCAGCCTATTTGAATTAGACACCGGAAATGCCAGCGAGTGTCCGCGACGGAGAGGCAGGTTTCTAGGAATGAAAGCACAACTCCTGGTTAGTCGTGCCAGCTCAACCGGTCGACGCAACACTTGCGTGAAGTTTACTCGCAGGAGTCTCGAAGCCCAAAGTTTTTCTCGGCCGCTGATTTAGACGCACCGCGATCTTGTCCAGTTCGGATTGCGTGTAGCCGGAAAGGTCGGTTCTCTTCGGCAGGTATTGACGCAGCAAGCGGTTCGTGTTTTCGTTCGTTCCTCGCTGCCAGGGGCTGTCCGGATCACAGAAGTAGACTTTCACGTCTGTAGCCACGGTGAAGCTCTTGTGCTGTGCCATCTCCAGCCCGCGATCCCAGGTCAACGAGCGCCGCAGCGATGTGGGGAGCCCTGCGAATTTGCCGGCTCAAGGCGGCCACGACCGTAGCCGTGTCTTTGCTTCGCACCTTGACCAGGGCAGTAAAACGCGAATGCCGCTCCACCAACGTTACGATGTGACTGTTTTTTGTGCCACCAATGAGATCGCCTTCCCAATGACCGGGAATGGCGCGGTCCTCGATTTCTGCGGGCCTTTCTCGGATGGAGACGGCGTCTATGATCTGACCGCGCGCGTCTTTAAAGATGCGCGCGTGCCGCGAGCGGCGTATGCGGCGCTTGGATCGCAGGTGTCCCAGCAGCTCCTTTTTCAGCGCTCCGCGGGCTTGAATGAACAGGCTACGGTAAATCGTTTCGTGGGACACGCGCATGCTTTCGTCATCGGCATAGCGGATCTTCAGCCATCCAGAAATCTGTTCCGGCGACCAATCCAGAATCAGTTTACTCGCAACCACCTCCTGCAGCTTCACTTGGATGGCCAGAAGGCACCGCTTGGGCCGCAAGGTCGCGTCCCACGCTCGCTGTTCCGCGTCATGGGCTCGATACTCGGGACGGCCACCATGGCGAGCCACCTCCCGGCTGACCGTCGACGGGGCGCGCTCCAAGCGTTTCGCGATATCACGAAGCGACGAACCGGAAGCAAGCCCCCGAGAAATGTCTTCTCTCTCCCCCACTGTGAGCGCTAGCACCGAGCGCCGACGAACCGTTGGAACAATCCCGCCGTGATGCGACAAAAAACAGTGAATGGACGAATGCGGCCTGTCAAAGGCCCGCCCAATCGTATGCAACGACTCTCCCGCTTTCCAGCGGCGCCACACGTCAGTCCGCTGCGCCACAGAAAGCTCCACGTGTTTCCCTTGCGTCATAGACACCACCCCCGGAAGGAAGATTTATATCAGGTGGTGTTGCATCGACCTATTGAATGCACCGGGCTAATCGGACAAGTGAAACCGGGTGTGGGGAATCAGCTTGCAAAGGGAAATTTCACCTGCCCCGGGGTGTCTTAGCTCTAGGTCGCAGAGATTTTGAAACGGCGTGCCCAGAAACTGGCATTCGAGTCATTTCATTAGTACTCTTGAAGATCCAATGCGGGATTCTACGGTCCAACGAAATGAATCGCGTCCGCTTCATGGATTCCGCCGTTCCTGCCTGTTGTGCTTTGTTGCGTGCATGGGAATTGCGTTTGGCTGTCCCCCGCTTGGTGCGCAGGAAGCGCCGCAGAGCGTCGCCGCGGATGCAACATCGCAAAAATCACCCACAACAGCGGTAGAGCGGGACGTCTCCTGGCGCACCCTCCCGCGAAATTTTCTCCAGGACCAGAAAGACATCTGGTTGTTTCCTGTACAGCTTGCCAAGGGCCGACAATGGATCCCCACGCTCTCAATAACGGGTATGACAGCCGGTCTCATCGTCGCTGATCCTCACGACATCGGCTATTTCCGCCGCACCACGCAATTCGAAACCTTCAACAAAGTCTTCTCCGGATCCATCACGTCAGCTGAAATCGCGATTATTCCCGCGGCCTTTCTAGTCGTCGGGCATTTCCACCACAATTCTTACGCGGAAAAGACCGCGCTCCTCGCCGGCGAAGCCTACGCCGACAGCGCCGTACTTGACGTAGTGTTGAAAGTCACGACGCATCGACTGCGTCCTTCGGACATCCCACCTTCCGGCCCTTTCAACGACACTTTTTTCAACAGTCATGTTTCTAACGCCGGTATTAATAGCAGTTTTCCTTCCAGTCACGCCTCGGCTGCATTTGCCATCGCCACCGTTTTCGCGCATCGCTATGGCCACCACCGTTGGGTGCCCTGGGTGGCCTACGGCGCGGCCTCGGTCATCAGCTTTTCCCGCGTCACGAATCAAGCCCATTTTCCCTCGGACGTGTTCCTGGGAGCAGCCCTGGGCTTCACGATTTCAGAGTTCGCTGTACTAAGGCCGCGATAGCTAGAGCGGAACTGACCGGAGTCAGAAGGTCAAATGTGCCCCTCCGAAAACGAACTTTACATGCTCGAAGTCTTATCTGGAGCCTCTACGAAAGGCTTCGGAGCAGCCGCAGGCGTTGTCGAAGATTCTCTGGCTGCCCACTCCTGGTAAAGTTCGGGAAACCGGACAAGTCCAGTCTTAGGACTCCACATTTCCGATAACGGCTGTCGGTTCAAACGGTCGATGCAACACCATCCCATGCGTTGATTCGACAATGTTTCCCTGGGAGAAGCGATCTGTTTGGCTGTAGTCGGTCAAAACCTAGCCAGCGTAGTGTTCCGGCGGATCTAACCCTAGCCCGCGATTTGGCCTTTGTTCTCCCTGCAAATCGGATTCTGCCTGAGTGTTGCGCCGACCCATTGAATGCTCTCGACTAATCAGGTACAGCCCTGCATTTCGAATACGGCTGAGGTTTGCACCCTTGCGGAGCGCGCTGCTGCAGAATGGCTAATAAAGTCAGCGGCATCTTCTTTGGCAGTTCAAAAATTGCCACTTGAGGCGTCTTGAATTCATCGCGGTAAGCGATACGCAGAAAGTGTTTTCTCTGACGTTTTTTCACTAAGCTAACAGCGATGGCAGGCAGAACTCCCAAGTGATGCGTAACCTGCTGTGAATGATCATACGAATCGATACTTGCGTATGGGATGACCAGTCTAATGGAGGAAGACACGAAGACCAGTTCGGTCTGCGAGGTCATATCTAATTTCCCCGGGCTTCCCGCCTTCAAATTCTCCACGGTCCCGCCAACATAAGAAACGTCGCCGTCGTCAACGGCAAGCAAAGGCCAAGCGAAAAGCAAAACCAAACAAAGCGTAGCCAGCTTTTTCATGACGGTGCCCTCCCCCCGAATCGAAGTAAGTTCCGTGTGCACGGGAAAATAGCGTTCTTAACGGTGCACTTGGATTGCCGCTCTATGAGAGAGGAAGCCCTTTGTTTTGCTAGGCGTCCCGAGTGCGCCATGAAGCGAAAGCGTAGGGGTGGCCAGACACCGACACATTTACCCTCCACAACTGGAGCGAACAGCTTCACGGCACAGGAGCGTATTTTCGATTAGATTGTCTTTCGATTCGGCCATGTCCTGGTAAACGCGGTTACCGGAGATGTGGATTTTCGGCAAGGAGTGCAAAAACTCCTGAGCCCAGGACGAGCATCTAATTGCCTTTGGATTCTGATTTTACCTGCGGGCATCCGAGCCCCCTGGCAGTGTAGATGACCCCGGACTCGTTGCTGAAGAGCGCCGATGCACAGCTCGATGAGCTTATCAATTGCGCCACGTAGTGCTGGCCGTCCGCTGAGACGACAATGGACACAGTGTAGTTTTTCAGCGTCCCCGTGCTGCTGTCCTTCAGCAGTACCGTCGATAGCAACAGCTCGTGGGCCTTTTCGTGACGCTGCGCGACCAACTCCTCCAATGAAACGTACTGATGTCTTGGGCCTTGGACTGGCGCAACTTGAAAGGTGTTTATCATGCGCATCAGTCCCAATGCTTCTGGTTCGGAAAGCTCGTCGGGCTTTTCCTGTGGATGCGGTCGCGCGACCGTGGCAACAATGCTTCCGAACAATCCGGACAGCAGCATAAGAATCGGTATAGCTCTAGCTTTCATGGTTCGCCCCTAAATCTGAGTGTAGTCGCCGCTCTTTTGCGAGTCTAGAAGCTAAGGGCGCATATGCGCAAGCGAGTCAGTGCCTGGTAAACGCCTGCCGGTAAAGTTGAATCGGCCAAAGGAACTTTACCGGCACGACTTATCGGGAGTTGGCAACCTTTCACCAGGTAAATCGTAACTCTCGCCATAATACCGCCAAATGTGTTCCGTGTTGGACAGCCGCGCCATATTGGAACCTGTTATGGTCGCATTGCGTGGGGTACAACATCATGGCTTGAAGGAGTCACATCGTCGCGCCGGAATGCCCTACGAAATTCAGTCTTAGGACCTTGTCAGTTCTCGTTGCAACTCTAGCGATTCTCTTTGGCACCTCCACATCGATCGCAACGAAACGGCCGGCAGCGTCCGCTCCAGCAGCCGCGACCACAGAGGTCGAAATGCAGGTCCTTCTCGATCGGGCTGGCTTCTCGCCGGGCGAGATTGACGGAAGTGGCGGTGAGAATAGCAGAAAGGCTCTGAAGGCGTTCGCAGCCGCGCGTGGGATTGCCCCAGCCTCGCGCAATCGCAAGGCGGTGCTCAAGGCGCTCGGTGGCGGCGTTGAGCCGATTGTTTCCTATAGGATCACAGCGGAAGACGAGGCAGGGCCGTTCAGCGAGAAGATTCCGGAAGACATGCTTGAGAAATCGAAACTCCCTGGCCTTTACTACGCATCTCTGCTGGAAGAACTCAGCGAGAAATTCCACTCGGCACCGGCCCTGCTAATGCGCCTAAACCCCAGCGCCCGTTTCATCGCGGGCGAGCAAATCAGAGTGCCCAATGTGGCGCGTACCGGACGAGAGGCTTTGGACGCCGAGCGGCTCCGCGGAGGTGCGGTCAAGGTGGTTGTCTCGAAGAAGGCATCGGTTCTGAAAGTGTATGACGGGAAAGGGCGGATTATTTTCTTCGCCCCCGTGACCAGCGGCAGCGTGCGCAATCCGCTGCCCTTTGGAAAGTGGAAGGTCATCGACGTGGTGCGAAATCCAACCTACAACTACAATCCCGACTTGTTTTGGAACGCTGATCCCACAGGTGCCACGGCGAAAATCGCACCGGGCCCCAACAATCCAGTGGGTGTCGTATGGATTGGGATCAGCGATCCCCACTACGGGATCCACGGCACGCCTGATCCGGGGGAGATCGGCCATTCCAAATCTGACGGGTGCGTGCGGCTCACAAACTGGGACGCCACCAGACTCGCTGGCCTGGTTACAAACGGTACGACGGTCGTGTTCGAGCAATGAAAAAGCGAAATTCGCGATACGGTAGGACCTAGGGACAGTGGCTCGACGCGGCACACCGCCATCCGCTAGAGGAATAGGCTTGGAGGAACAGGCTTGAAGCTCTTCGTCTTCATTCCCGCGCTCTTCCTGGCGGTTCTTGCTGTTGGCGGGACCTCTTCCATTCTTGAGATGACTCCGCCCATCAGCGGGCTCGCCCTTGCGAATTTGCGAGATACGTTCGAAGAAATTCACAACGGACATCGGCATGAAGCAATCGACATTATCGAACCGAGAGGGACACCGGTGCGTGCGGTGGTACGCGGAACGATTCGCAAATTGTTCTTGAGCAAACCGGGCGGCAACACCATATATCAGTTCGACGAAGAGGGAGAGTATTGCTACTACTACGCACACTTGGACCGCTACGTGAAAGGGTTGCGGGAGGGAATGTCGATCGCGCGCGGGGACGTTATTGGTTTTGTGGGCTCGACGGGAAATGCGGATGCAGGCACGCCGCACTTGCATTTTATGATCTTCGAGTTGGGGCCGGAAAGACTGTGGTGGAAGGGGAAGGCCGTAAACCCCTATCCTGGCCTGGTCAACGCGGTGAAGCAGGCGAAATAACGAAAGATATCGTCCTCTTGGTGGCCAAAACGAGGCACGCATCCGGTGCCTGATGAACGCCGTAACCCGGCAACTGGATTTCACCTCTCTGGTAGTCCGAAGTAATACAAAAGAGCGTCCCTCGGTGTAGAATTTCCTCAGCCCTGGAACTCAGAAAATAATCATGGATGATGACATGGAAAACAGAAGCGGGTCGGCGGGCATAGGTCTTTGGGGCTTCGGAAGCATGCTTGCTATCACCACTTCTTGGAGCGTAAATCACTCCATTCTTTGGATGATCCTTCACGGCATCCTCAGCTGGTTCTACGTCATCTATTACGCGATCAAGCGCTAAGGCACAGGCGCGCACTCTATCCACTGCCTCACCAAGTGCCTGATTAACGCTGTCAAAGGAATTCTTCGAGAAACTCTTTGCTCCAGAATAGGTCTGTCCGGACGTCCTACGACGTTGCGGCTCACCGGAAAAGTCCAGTACTTTACCAGTTAGCCGACTATACGTCCACTTAGCCTTGGCTTCGCATTTGCGATAACTAATCGCAAGCACGAGAACGAGAAAATTCGAGCTTGAGCTCAAACGCCTGATAAATTGATTTGGTGGCTTTTTGGCCCGCGAGCCGAACAAATGCCTGAAAACGATCAAGTCCTCCGGTCTGCTGACCGGCGAAAATATCCGGAAACGAATAGGGGCGAAGAAGCATGGTGAAGGACCCAACGCAAATGGCGCTATTCATTGTGGCAGGAGTGGCCCTGTGCCTACTATTCCTTATTCTTGTTGGGCCGAAGGTGACACCGTACAGCAGAAAGCAATGGGCCCTCCTGATGGTAACTCTCTTCGTTCTATGGATACCCATGGGCTGGTACCTCATTTTTGTTGTGGGCACTTCGAGCAGTGTCAATCCACAGCATGTAGCGCGTGCTGGAGCACTAAATCTCGGCATTGGCGTGCCGCTGTTTATATTGATTGGCAGAAGGATACTCAAGGTCGGGAAATAGACGAAGGTGCGTTTCTCGCTCGACAGATTGTGAGCTGCTAGCGCGCAGACGGCGGTGATACAGGTGCCGACCAGTGAATGTCTCGGAATCGCCAGCGACCGTCTCGATATTCAGCCAGCCCAGTAAAATAGCCGGTTTCCTCGGTACGATGCCCAGCCTTATCTACCTGGATCTCGCGCCACGACGTTGCGACGACCGCGAGTTCAGCAGTGAGAGGATCAACGCGCAAATCGTCGCCCCATGTCAAGTCAATACCGTTCATGGTCCGAGCAAAATTCTGAGTGCCCTCCTTTGCGGCGGCGGTGTTCGGGAACGCTAGCTGTCCGTTAACGGCCATGAAGAATTCTGGGCCCGTGTTGAAGAACTTGAGCCACGCCAGCGGCCCCTCTTTAGTGACATCAAAGGCCACGGTATGCATGAACGTGCGCGCGCTTTCGTCAATGGCGGCAGCACGTGCAGGTGTCAGCGACGGTAATTCGGCTGATCCTGCGGCGCTAGCGGAACAACCAGTCGAACCGAAGGCAGCCAGGAGAAGAGTACTCCCCCAGATCAATGTAGAGAGAGTCTTCACGGATAGGTCAGATTTCCTGGTCTCTTGATGAGAACTACAGGAGGGAACAGAACGAGAATTCTTGTCCAAAAGTCCCGCAGAAAGCATGCGACACCTCCTAGCTTTAGTGCATCCGTGCGGCGCTGAGCGATTCGCAGTCGAGAGGTCCGTTGCGGATTGGCTCGACCTAAGACTGCATAGGTTAGTACTATGCTTCCTCGCGAGGTATAACATGGCAAACGGCTTTGGTACAGACATTCTGATTCAAGCCCCAGATCCTAAGAAGGCTGCCCTTTTTTATGTCATCCATCTCGGATTCGAAATTACCGACAACAACCCGAAGATGATCGGCCTTCATGGCAAGCACATCAATTTGTTCATCGAGCCTGGCCCGTCCTTGGGGCCAGTCTTGGAAGTGACGGTTGACAACGTTGTCGACGCGCGGCAGCGACTAGTAAAGGAGGGCTGTGAAGTTGTCAAGGACGAGCCGGATTTTCCTCGCTGCTATGTCAAAGATCCATTTGGCCTAATCTATAACCTCACAAGCTAGGACCGGTGCATCGGTGCCAATAGAGATGGCGAGCCGATGGTCGGCAACTCGGAAGTTATGGCAGAAGTCGCGCTGGGTCCTGGTAAACACGGTAATCGTACATGTGAAGTCCTGGTACGCCAGATGTCCGGTAACGAAGCCGGATCTAGGTACGATAAGAGGTGACCTGCGATGCCTTCTGGTATCAAAAGATGTCCGCCGACACTGTTTTATATCAATCAGTTACATCAGCCAATGGCGCTGTCAGGGGAACATTCTCTCATCAACTCCGCACGACCTCGGCAACTGTATAGCCGAGCGCAGAATACCCTGCAAGTCGCTTCTTGTACATGCGAGCCAGCATAGGCATCATCACATCCGCATAGTCGTAGACGTGGACTTCGCTCTTATTGTCGTGGAGACGATGCAAGCGGCCCACGTACTGCTGCAAAGTACCTTTCCACGAAATCGGCATTGCAAGAAGAAGCGTATCGAGACGTGAGTCGTCAAATCCCTCGCCGAGGTAACTTCCGGTCGCAAGGATCACGCGCGGTTCATCGCAAGGAACGGCTGCTAGAGATTCAGCCAGTTTCTTCCTTTGCTTCGTGCCAATCCCACCCTTCAAAATAAAAATGTGCGGACAAACGGCACCCATGCGCCCAGCCAAATAATCGAGATGTCCCGTCCGACTTGTCAGAACAAGTGGCGAGCGCCCGCAGGACAAAGCCTGCTGAAGGTCTCGAATGATTAGGTTGTTCCTCTCCTGGCTAAGGATGAGAGCAGCATAAATATCTTGAATGGCCGTCTCATTGTCAGGCCGACTCCAAACGAAATCAGTAATCCTTGGGAAAACCTTATGTTGGAGTGGTGAAGACTCGGCAGCCTTCTTCGCACTGAGATGAAAACGAATTGGGCCGCATTGCATGTAGATGATGGGTTGATGCCCATCTCTTCGAGTCGGTGTCGCCGTCAATCCCAGAACGTATTTTGCTTTGACTTCGCGAAGGATTCGTTCAAAGGTCACTGCTGACAGGTGATGACATTCATCCACAATCACGTGTCCGTAGTCCGCGACGAAATCTTCGACTGCGCCTTTACGCTGCAAGCTCTGGATTACAGCTACATCAATCAAACCGGTTCTCTTGGATTTCCCTCCCCCGTGCTGTCCAACGTGCCCAATCGGCAAAGTTAGAAACGCAGCTAATCGCTCGCGCCATTGGTCCATCAATTGACGCCGATGCACGAGGATCAGGGCGTTAACCGCTCGTTTGGCGATAAGGAAAGCCCCCACCACTGTTTTTCCGAACGCCGTTGGCGCACAGAGTATGCCTTGGTCATGAGCAAGCACTTGCTCGATAGCGTCCCGTTGTTCAGGCCGCAATTCACCTTGGAAAGCAACATCGATTTGCCGCCCTGCGGTTCGTTCATCATGAACTTCCACATTAATGTGATGTGACTTGAAAACACGAACTACCTCTTCCATGCACCCCCTTGGAAGGCCAATGTGCTCGGGGAAGACTTCACCGCAGGATATGACCCGCGGCTTACCGTAGGTCGAGAGCCGCATCGATTGAGCTTTGTAAAATTCGGGGTTTTGAAAAGCAGCGATGCGAACCAGGCGATCTACCATCCCGGACGGCAAGCCCTCTTTCTCGATATAGATAAGATTGCTTGCTACCACACGAACATTCGACGGCAGCGGACCAATGATTTGTCTTTCCTTGCGCTTCCGGGAAGGGCGCCCGAGCCATGGGGCTTCGCCCTCGTCTTCGTCGGGCAATTGGAGGTGCACTCCAATGGGATTTCCCTCTGGGACGATCGCGTAAGTTATTCTAGCCAGCTGATCGATTGGCATTCTCGGAAGGGACTCTAAAAACCTCCACTGATCAGGATGCGGCTGAAACAGTTCATCCAAGAACACACTATTGCCTTGTTCTCTGGGACGCTTTTGCAGTGGCAACGCAATCAAATTTCCAAAACCGCCCTTGGGGGTGGTGTCCTGGCTAGGGAAAAGGCGGTCGTATGAATCAAGGCCAATTTCATGCCTATTTTCCATAGTGCGGGTCAACAAGGCACATCCAAGCCTTCGAGCATCGACAGCGGACACCGGGCGGTCAAAGAATATCCATACAAGCGCACCATTTCCTGATCGCGAGCGCTCGACAGCTATAGGAACCTGAAATCGCCTACACGTTGCAACAAACGCGGCTGCATCAGCTAGCCAGGACTTCTTATCGAAATCCACTGCAAGAAACCAGCAAGTGTCGTCAGGCAGCAGTGGATAAATGCCGACTGTCTGCTTTCCAGTAAGATGATTGCGAATCGCATCATCCGTCAGTGACTGGAGCATCCGGGTTTTGCGGGCAACCTTCTTTCTGTCTTCTGGTCTCGATGCATGTATGGCGCGCCAGTCCATAAGGCTAGCTGGCGAATAGCCAGATATGCCATTCTTCCCTTCCCATCGAATTGCGAAAACGTCTTCGCGCCCACGAAACAGATTTCGAAAGAACGCAATCTTTTCTTCAGGCGTGGAAACTCCAATTGTGCTGGTGGACAACGGCTTTGGGCCTAAGGCCACTTGGGAAGCGGGGTCGTTGGTGGGCGAATGATCAATCCCGAGCATTGCTCGGAGACGCACATTCTCTTCACGAAGCCGTCGAGATTCCTCTTGCGCAGTTTTCAAGTGCTCTTGAATCTTGTCCTGATCAGGTACGCCGCTGTTCATTACCATAAGCTCCGCGGAAGATCTTATCCGACGAACGAAAGGATCAAACAGCCAAAACTTGGGAACAACTTAGGAGCAAACATTGACGAATACCGTGCAAAACCGTCATGCATGACATAGGAAAATGGTAGACGAACCAACTACTTAGCGTTTCTGCTCTTGCCTTGGGCGCAGGAGGTCCCGAGTTCAAATCTCGGCGCCCCGACCACTTAGTCCTTTATTTTCAATAAACTCTTCCTGACATATTTGTGTTGGAGACCGGACTTGGGTCCAAGTACAAGTCTCCCCACGCTATCCATGGCGTGTCGATGCTCTGCTTTGAGACCCGTGGCTGATTCAGTCGAACTCTACCGGGATCCTGACCATTACTGGCTGCCCTTGATAGGTGTGGCTCCTTCGACGGGTGAGCCGCGCGTGATACCTGGAACCACCCTCTCGATGACTGAAAACAGTTCTTCAATCCTGAGTGATTTCGACACGTAGCCGTCCATACCACAAGCCAAATAACGCTCTTCGTCACCTTTCATGGCAATGGCGGTCAGCGCGATGATTGGCACATGAGTGCCGCTGGTTTTTTCTTTTTCGCGTATGAGCTTCGTCGCTGCAAAACCGTCCATCTCCGGCATTTGCCCATCCATCAGGATAAAGTCAAAAAACTGCCTTTCAAAAGCTTCCACTGCTTCTCTCCCATTGTGTGCCACTATCACGCTGTGCCCCCGCTCCTCCAGGAGTCGCGTGATCAGTCGCTGGTTCACATCGTCGTCTTCCGCAGCAAGAAAACAGAGCGAGCGCTGTTGTTCCAGTACTGAATGCCGAGTTACTAGATTGCTCTGTGCCGCCGTACGTCGAGCACTCGCTAGAACGTGGAGTAAGACATCTCGCAACTCCAGTCTGACGAAAGGCTTGCTCAAATAGCCAGCCACTCCCAATTTCTGGCAGCGGGCTGCATCTCCGCGTTCCCCGCCCGATGTGAGCATCACGATCAGGACGATGCTCCAATCGATGGCCACTTCTGCAAAAACGCGGGCGTTCATTTAATCGACGGTCATCCAGGAATGTGACGCGCGACGCTCAGTAACTCATGAAACAAGGAGCGAGAGTTCGCCACGTTCTCGCAACATGAAATGTTCTAGAATTTCGGCTAGGGCTGCTGTTGGAGTAAGCCCTGATTTCCTCTCGATTCACAGCCTAAGGCACTCTTGTCCTGATGCTGTGACTAGTTCAGAGTAGCCCCCCTTCCGACAAAGGCATTTCCAGAGGCGGTAAAACGGCCTCGCTCGTGACCGTGCGGGCAGACTTATTTCTCGTCGGCCCCCACGCTGGAGGCAGAAGTATGAAAGTGCTACGAGGATTGAACCATCGCGCAGGATGCTTCGCGGCCGCATCCCTCAAGTCTGGAGTGCGCAAGGTTCTCAGGCGTGGCTGTCTTAGTTTGGCGGCCGCTGTTGTGATGACGATTCCTGCTTGGTCGCAAGAGACGCCAAAAGACCTGGGTAGTAAGAGCATCGAAGAACTGATGAACATCGAAGTCACTTCGCCTTCGAAGAAGACCGAGAGCTTGTTGGAGGCGCCTGCAGCAATCTTCGTAGTTACGGGACAAGACATTCTGCGCGGCGGCTACTCGTCAATCCCAGATGCACTGCGCATGGTTCCAGGGTTACACGTGGCCCAGCAGAGTTCGCATGTCTGGCTGGTGAGTGCGCGCGGGTTCAGCAGTCTCTTCAATGCCAAGATGCTGGTTTTGATCGATGGGAGGCTGGCGTATACGCCAACTTTTGGCGGTGTGTGGTGGGACGTACAAGATCCTCCGCTGGAGGACATTGATCGGATCGAGGTGATTCGCGGCCCCGGCGGAACACTATGGGGCGCGAATGCCGTGAACGGCGTTATCAACATCATTACGAAGGAAGCGGGAAAGACACAGGGCGTGCTGGTGGCGAGTACGGCTGGAGTGAATGAAGGCTACGCCACTCACGTGCGATACGGCGGGACAGCAGGAAAACGCTTCGCATATCGAATCTATGGAACGGGGAGCTATTGGCTGCCGAGTGTAAATCCAAGTGGCGCGGAGAACTACGACACATGGAGCATTTCGCAAGGCGGCACAAGAATTGACTGGAATGCGTCGGAGAAGGATACCGCGACATTTGACGGGCAAGGCTATTCAGGGCGGTTACGGGACAGCACCGACGTGTTCAGTCCGGTTGCGTCGGTCACGACAGTAAACACACAATCCGTGCTTAAGGGCGGCCACGTACTCGGCCGCTGGAAGCACGCGTTCAACGACAGGTCTTCCACGGACGTACTGGGTTATTGCGACTGGACAGCCCGAGCCATTACGTTATGGGACGAACAGCGGAGCACCTGTGACATCGAAGTACAACACAACTATTCGTTCACCGACCGGCAAGCTCTGACTTGGGGTGGGTCAATCCTGTCTACCAACTTATCTTCGCAGGCCAACTTCAGATTTGGAATCCCTCCACCCAACAGGCGCACCACAACCTACAGCATGTTTCTGCAATACGACTTCGAATTGGTGCCGGGCAAATTGCGCGTGATCGCCGGTTCGAAGTTCGATCATAACGCCTTCACGGGATTTGAGTATCAACCGCAGCTGAGGGTGGCCTGGACGCCCACAAAATCGCAGACGGTTTGGGCGGCAGTCTCGCGCGCGGTGCGTACACCGACCCTGGCGGAAGTCGACGGCAAACTGAGGGTCTCACAATTGTCGGCAGCGCCCTTAACTTTCCTCGACTTCATCGGCAATTCGGAATCGGAGTCGGAAGTGTTGCATTCCTACGAGTTGGGTTATCGCTATGGTTGGAAGAAGAAATTCTCCCTGGACGGGACCGTTTACTACAACGCATACGACGATCTCCTCGGTCCAACCACGCCTGGAGCACCCATTATTAACCCGGCGCCCTTCTACATCGACGTCCCGCTGGCCTACACCAACGCAGGAGGCGGGCAGACTCACGGGCTGGAGGCTTACTTTCAGTACAAACCTATCCAGCGGTGGACCCTATCGGCTGGCATCACGGAACTGCGCGGTAACTCAGTCCCCGGACTCGTGGTTGCCGCGTCTACGAATGATCCAAGACATATTCTCAGCTTGGATTCAAAATTCGACTTGACGCAGAGTCTGAATTTCGACGCCGCATATTATTATTACGATGCCATTACGCACATGCTGCCGCCGGTGAACCGTGTCGACATCGGTATATCCACCAAACCCATCCATGGATTCACGTTTTCCGCGTGGGGACGTAACCTTCAAGCCGATCGGCATCAAGAGGCTACGCCTTTTCTCTTCCCCGCAGGAGAAATTCGGCGGTCCGTAGTTTTCAAGCTAATTTGGCAGTCGAATGTGGACCCTGGAACCGGCAAGCACTAGTGTTTGCCAAACCAATCAGATCAAGTGTCATGCCAAGGGAGGATCCGCCTCTTGATTCCCAACTTCGATCGAATCGATCTGAAAGGGAGTGGTCTCGATCATGACCTCGGCGAAGTGCCAGAGTGAAGTTCACTTGGCACTCTGGACCACAGCAATAAGAAGACATTGAGCGATCTACACCGATGGCGAGCCAAAACGGGTCACAAGCGATGGGATAACGTCCCAGTTCGGTCCGCGTACCCTCTCGTCAAGCACTGCGCCCTAGCTCTCGCGGCTCTGCTGTCTCTGGCTGCCGCAAGTGCAATCCGAGCCCAAGCCGGTAGCTCGGTCGAGTATCAAGTCAAGGCGGCGTTCTTATTTAACTTTGCAAAATTCGTCGAATGGCCCCCGGACGCTTTTCCGAGTGACAAATCTCCAATCACATTCTGTGTGTTCAAGCACGACCCTTTTGGCACCTCGCTAGATGAAGTCATCCGGGGAAAGACAATCAACAACCGCGCGATCTTGGCGAGGCGGATCAATGAATTGCCTGACTTGAAGCCATGTCAACTTGTCTTCGTTAACAGCGCGGAAGACAAGCTTCTATCCGAGATATTAAACAGCCTGAAGGGAACGAGTGCGCTCGTGGTCGGGGAGGGCGATGGTTTTGCGGAGCGCGGCGGAGGGATTCAATTCTTCCTGGAAGATAACAAGCTGCGGTTCGCAATCAACGTGGATGCGGTGCAAAGAGCTCGCCTGAATGTCAGCTCCAAGCTACTGGCGCTGGCCAGGATCGTTCACAGTCGAGAAAGTCCGAAGGGGAGTTAGGATGCGCTGGTACCGGGACATATCCATTCGTCAAAAGCTTCAAGGCATGGTCATCATGGCCTGCGGAGGAGCATTGTTAGTGGCGTCCGTAGCGTTCACGATCTACGATCGGGCGACGTTCCTCCAGGCGAAGACAAATGATCTGATTGCTTCCGCGCACATGATCGGCTCGAACAGCACCGCTGCGCCTATCTTCCACGATTCGAAATCGGGACAGGAAATCCTGAGTGCCCTCGGGGCTAGGCCGCACGTCATCCACGCCTGCATCTACGACTCCGATGGGAAAGTCTTTGCCATATATAGTCGAGATCCGGGTCAGGTCAGTTTTTCTCCTCCTCCAGCTCAAAGGGATGCACGCAAGTCTGCCGAGCAGAACATGGTCTTGTTCCAGAACATAGTTCTAAAGGGTGACTCCATCGGCACGATTTACCTTGAAGCGGACCTCCTAGACTTGACTGACCGACTCCGTCGGTTCGTGGCGATAGATTTCATTGTGTTGTTTGGTTCGCTCCTTGTCGCTTACTTATTGTCTTACGGGTTGCAACAAGCGATTTCAGAACCCATTCGCGAATTAGCACGGACCGCTTCGTCGGTCTCTGCGCATGAAAACTATTCTATTCGCGCAATTAAGAAAGGCCAGGACGAGATCGGAGTTTTGTTTGACCAGTTTAACGGCATGCTCGACCGCATCCAAGAACGCGATGTTGCGATCCACTTGGCGCATCGTGATCTCGAGCGAAAAGTTGAAGAGCGGACTTCTTACCTCAACGCTCTCATCGAGAACAGCCCGATGGCCATTTTGGTGCTCGACTCATCCGAAATAGCTCAGCTGTGCAATCCAGCGTTTGAACAGATGTTTCAGTATTCCAGGACAGAGATTACCGGCAAGTCAGTCGATGGATTGCTCGCGGAGGGCAGCCTCCTCGCAGAAGCGCGGAACATCTCTCGGGAGACTTTTAACGGTACGCCGGTTGCTCTTGTGACAAAACGCATGAGAAAAGACAGAAGTCTTGTTGACGTCGAGATTCATGGCGTTCCTCTGGTCGTGAACGGGAGCGTGGTAGGCTCACTGAGCATTTATCAAGACATTTCCGTCCGAAAGCGTGCGGAAGAGGCGATGCGGCAAGCAATGGAGGCAGCCGAAGCCTCCAGCCGGGCCAAGAGCGAGTTTCTCGCCAACATGAGCCACGAAATACGCACACCAATGAATGGAATCATGGGAATGACGGATTTGGTTCTTGATTCTGAATTAAGTTCCGAGCAACGCGAGTACCTGAAGATGGTGAAAGCTTCCGCTGATTCGTTGCTCACTCTAATCAATGACATTCTGGATTTCTCGAAGATCGAAGCCGGCAAACTAGAGGTCGACGCGATGGATTTCGATCTGGGAGACGCCGTAGGCGACACGATGAAGGCATTGAGTGTCAGGGCCCAGCAGAAAGGGCTGGAACTTGCTTACGAATTCCAACCCGATGTTCCGTACGCTCTCGTGGGAGATCCCGGGCGGCTGAGACAAATCATCGTGAATTTGATCGGCAACGCAATCAAGTTCACCGAAAAGGGAGAAGTGGTCCTTTCTGTTCAGGCGGATCGCTCAAAGATGGATGATGTCCAACTGCATTTCACGATCTCAGATACGGGCATTGGAATTCCCGCTGAGAAACAGGCGGCAATTTTTCAGGCTTTTACACAAGCCGACGGATCCATGAGTCGCACTTACGGCGGCACCGGATTGGGTCTAACCATTTCGTCTCGGCTCGTGGGACTAATGCACGGCCGGATTTGGGTGGAAAGCGAATTGGGCAAGGGCAGCCGATTCCATTTCACCGCCCATTTTGGCTTACACAACGTAACCGCTGAGACAGTGGCCGCCAGGGCTCCGGCAACATTGCGTGACATGCGGGTGCTCGTCGTAGACGACAACGCGGCCAATCGGCAAATCCTATTGAAGATGCTCCGCAATTGGCACGCACGACCTCTGGCCGTGGAGAGCGGTGCGAAGGCCATAACCATCTTGAGCGAAGCTCAAACTTCAGGAAAAAAGTTTCCTCTCATTCTTCTCGATGCCCAAATGCCCACCATGGACGGATTTGCGCTAGCCGAGTGTATCAAGAGGAATCCACAATGGGAGTCAACAACCGTCATGATGTTAACTTCGGCAGGCCAACGTGGAGACGCCAAACGCTGCCGTGAAATAGGCGTTGCCGCCTACCTGACCAAGCCGGTGCGTCGGGAAGAGCTCCTCGAAGCTATTTTGACCGCATTAGGAACAACACCAATAAAAGAAGCGATGCCCGCCTTAGTTACCCGTCACTCTCTCCGCGAGAATCGTAATCACTTGCGCATCCTGCTAGTGGAAGACAACGCCGTAAACCAGCTACTCGCAGTTCGGCTACTCGAAAAGCGTGGGCACAAGGTGACTGTGGCACTGAACGGCAAGGAAGCATTGGCGGCCTTGGAAAAAGTGTCATTGGACTTGGTACTTATGGACGTGCAAATGCCCGAGATGGACGGCTTCGAAGCGACGGCCATAATACGGGAAAAAGAAAAACAGTCCGGTAACCACTTACCCGTCATCGCCACGACCGCACATGCCATGAAAGGGGACAGGGAACGCTGTCTTGCGGCCGGGATGGATGATTACATTGCGAAACCGATACGGCTGGAAGAGCTGGATGAATAGCTTAAACGCTTCTCGCAAGCGGCTTCGAAGCTGGCCGGAGTCGAAACCGGCAACCTGGAGAGGCCATGAAACGCGGCAACGGGACACCACATGCTGTTGGAGAGATGCTCTTCGAACGCTGCTTTTAAGCCGCGGCCGGGCTCCCCATTCGCGTTCCAAAATGACACGGGCGTTCCGAGTAGGGCCACTTGTGCTTTCGACGGCTCTCCACATCACCGTGAGTCATTGACTCTCCAAGTTTTAGGCAACAAGGCCTATGCGCCGGTGGCCAATCACGTGCACGCTTCTCTAAATTGAGGAAGACCGCCTCAACCTTAGAGACTTCTCATCTTTGAGATTGAGTCTTTGAATAGTATACATGTCAAACGATGTGATAATTGGCGAGATCCTTGTGCGATCGGGGCTTATCGACTCCTCGGCTCTTGCGCAGGCTCGCGAGGTTCAACAGAAGAGTGGGGCGTCCCTCGCTAAAACCCTCGAGACGCTGCGACTCGCGGATGGAGAAGTTGTATCCGCGGCGATCGCAAAGAGTCTTCGTCTAGAATCCCTGAGCGGCGACATCCCGGAGATATTGCCGGAAGTGGTTGCACTGCTACCGGGCGCCTTTTGCCGCAAGAAATTGACTGTCCCTTTGAGTGTGCAAGGCAACACTCTGCGTTTAGCCCTCACGGATCCCATGGACTACTCAACAACCCAAGACGTGGAATTCCGCACTGGCAAGCGCGTTGTGGCGGTGGTAGCCAGCGAGTCTTCGATCCAAACCTTGCTTGATAAATTCTATCCGCCGGATCTCACAGACGAGGCTCTCAGAGCAGCTACTCTGCATGGTGAGGTGGAAGCGCTTGAAGATGATGAATTTGAGGTCGTTGACCCGGCCAAGCTTGCCAAAGATACGAAGATGCCGCCGGTCATCCGGCTAGTTAACCTAATCTTAAGCGGGGCCGCACAGGGCGGCGCAAGTGACATCCACATGGAGCCTAAAGAGACGCACCTGCAAGTCCGCTATCGAGTCGACGGATTGCTGCACGACGTCATGAAGATCGGCAAGGACCAACAGGACTCCATCATTTCGCGGATGAAAATTATTTCGGGAATGGATATTGCTGATCGCCGCCGCCCGCAGGACGGCCGAAGCCGGTTTCGCTATGAAGGGAAGCGGATAGACTTGCGAGTCTCCACGCTCCCCACACAATTCGGCGAAAAAGTGGTGATCCGGCTGTTGGATAGCAAGCGGGCGCAAATCACCATGCAGCAGTTAGGCCTGACTCCGGAGAATCAACACACATTCGAATCGATGTTGTCGAGATCGCAGGGAATGATTCTGGTAACCGGGCCTACTGGTTGCGGGAAGTCTTCGACCCTATACACCGCCCTGAATTGGGTAAAGTCTCCGACAAAGAACATCATTACGGTAGAGGATCCTATCGAGTACCAATTGGAGGGCGTAAATCAGGTCCAAATCAATCCCAAAGCGGGCGTCACCTTTGCGGCCGGTCTCCGATCCATTCTCAGGCAAGATCCTAACGTCATTATGGTGGGCGAGATCCGCGATCGGGAAACAGCTGCGATCGCCCTTGAAGCGGCTCAAACTGGCCATCTACTTCTGAGTACGGTTCATACAAACGATACGCCTTCAACGATCAGTCGCCTCCTGGATCTGGGAATAGAGCCGTTTTTGATTTCATCCGCTGTGATTGGCATTCTTGCCCAGCGATTAGTACGCAAGCCGTGTCCTAGCTGCGCCACTCCGCAGCAACCTAGTGATGAACTTATCGAGAAGGCAGGCGGGCGCAATCAACTTCCCGCGGACGGACAGTGGGTGGTCGGTCGGGGGTGCAAGGAGTGTGGCGAAACCGGCTACACAGGGCGACTGGCGATTCATGAGCTGTTACTCGTCACCGATGAAGTACGCGACTTGATCTCGCGGCGAGCACCAGATCACGAGATAAGGAAGGTCGCGCGTGCCGCGGGAATGCGTACGCTGCTAGAGGATGGCATTTCAAAGGCTGCTCATGGCCTCACAACGCTGGATGAGGTCCTACGCTTCGGGATGACGGAAGGATCTTCCGCTTCGGCAGAAGTTGACCCGTCCTCAACAATCGCTTGTCCTACATCTGCCGCCGGTGCAATCACAGAGCAAGCCGCGAATGAAGGGCCGACGATTGGCCGTCAAGAAGGCAGCGTCTCTGACAACCAGACCTGCAAACCTCGAGTCTTGGTCGTAGAGGACGACCGAACTATCGCTCTTGTCGTGAAGTATTTCCTGGAACTTGAAGGATTCGAGGTCTTGACAGCAATGGACGGGGCGTCTGGTTTGGAAGTCCTTAAACGCGAGCGACCGCAATTGGTTGTCACGGACTGCAACATGCCTGGCATGAATGGAATGAGTATGGTCAAAGCGCTTCGCGCAGATCCTTTGACGCGAGACATTGCTGTCTTAATGCTTACCTCTGAAGAAGGTATCGATAAGGAGACGGAGGCGCTCGCCGTCGGGGTTGATGACTACATTGTGAAACCAGTTGAGCCCCGCCGATTGGCGGCTCGAGTTAAGTCTGTGCTTACGCGATCAAAAGAGAGACGACAATCGGTCTCCCTCTGAATTAGCGCCACCGCGCCCGCTTCACAATGCTATCGGGCGCGTGCGATCACTAACGTCATATCGTCCTCTTGCTCGCCTACTCTGAATTGTTCCAGCGCGCCCTCTACGCTCAGCAGTATCTGTGCGGCTTCAAGGTCCCTATTCTTGTGCACTATTTCCAGGAGCCGCGATTCGCCAAAATCTTCTCCGCCATCGCCAGCGGTCTCCGTGATTCCATCGGTATACATAATCAATACATCTCCCGTTCCCAACTGAACCGTGGCTACGGAACACTCCCACTCCGAGAACAATCCAAGCACCATGGAGGTCGCCTCCAGCCTTTCAACAGCACCTCCTCTGCGGAGCAAAGCGGGAGGATTATGCCCGCAATTGACGTAGTGCAGTGTTTGGGTAGCATCGTTGTAGCGCCCGAAAAACAGAGTGACATACCGTTGGTGAGAGCTGTGCTTATGGATGTGCGCGTTTAGCGAGGCGAGTAATTTGGGAAGATCATTTAAGCCAGTCGTGCGCTGGCTCTGGAGGTTTCCCTGCAAACTTGCCATCAGCAGTGCTGCCGGGACGCCCTTTCCTGAAACATCCGCTAGCACGAACCCTACTTCTCCCGGGCCTAGTTCGAGAAAATCGTAGTAATCTCCTCCGACACTGTGAGCCGCGATGCAGTCTCCCGCATAATCAAGAGTGCTTAGCGGCGGTTTATCATGCGGAAACAATCCGCACTGCACTACCCGAGCGCGGTCTAACACTGCTTCACTCTCCAATTGGCTCGCACTCAATCTCCAGACGTCTGCATCTGGAGCTAGACACTCTAGCAGGCTGCTGAAAAAATCTGACGGCGGATGATTTTTTCTGTTTTGTCGATCGTGGAGCGGTATTTTTCTTCCGCATCGAGGGTTTTTCTGCCTTCCACGCGGCGTTTCTGGCCCC